>Ga0335395_10000026_pt1 | contig 140345 bp, 123 predicted proteins | sample MAT02_FD_205744 | JGI IMG/M metagenome (GOLD analysis project Ga0335395, IMG submission 205744) | Freshwater microbial communities from Lake Fryxell liftoff mats and glacier meltwater in Antarctica - MAT-02 (spades assembly) (version 2) ...
AACGACATTGCACGGCTGATGAATAATCGACCAAGAAAAACTCTCGGCTGGAAAACGCCGGCTGAGGCCTTGGCCGAAGAGATGGAAGCCTTTGCTCAGACTGTTGCACTTGCAAGTTGAGGCTGCCTAGTCTTCGATATTCGCTTTAGTCGCACCAGCGAACAGTTCTTGAATTGCAGTGAGAACTGTTTTTGTTTTCGCGCTCAACTTTGTGCTTGCAAGAGTTTCGGCCGTAAGCTCCGCCATGAGAGGCAGCCCCGCACACTTGCTGCAACCGGCACCAATCAGGAACGCTTTGCCGCTCTGCGTTAAAAGATCGTCGAGATCGTTTAATGCCTTGGCAAACGTGGGCTCTTTCAGTGGAGATAAGTCGTCTGGCATAAGAGTTCCGTTACTGGGTTAATTTTGCGACGGGCGCAGCTCCCCGCTCAACAGCTTCGGCAGCAGCGTGTCGCGCAGGGTGGCGAGGGTGCGGGATTGGTCGAGGTTGGCGCGAACTTGATGCAAGAGCGGTGTCACCTGCTTGTCGAAGGCGAGCAAAACTTCTTTGGGCGCGAGGAGCACATCAGTCGACTCGAACGTGCTTGTGGTGATGGTGTCGAAGATGGAGCCGTGACCGCCCTGGACGAGACGTTCGATGAAGTGCCGAGCGTGGCAGTAGAGCGCGAATGGTGCGCCGACTTTTGAACGCAGCCCGTAGTAGGTCTGATTCATTGCCATCGCATGGCCGAACAACGTCAGTCTTCCGGTCGTCGCGCCACGAGCGACTACGACAGTCGCAAGCTCGGGAATGATCTTTGTGGAGCTTTCTTCTACGCCCTGCTTCGTGATTGTCCGCTTGGTGGATATGAGGAAGGCTTCACCGCATTGCGAAACGTCGTTGGCGCTAGCCCACGGAACATCGCCGATCCAGTAAGCAGGCTCGTCGGTCTTTGGAGTTCCGCCACTCAATAAATCGGCTTGCCGCAGGATGGGGCCAACCTCGCATCCTTTGGGAATTGGGCCGAGGGGCGAGTCTTCCAGATGGTCGGGGAAAAGGGCGGCGGTGGCTTGGTCGAGGCCGGCGGGGGGGCGGGAGTCGAGTTTGGCGCGGACGGGGTCGAAATCGACGAACCAGCTTTGGAACAGCGCCCGCGCCATCGCCTCCAGCGTCGCGTTGATCCGCCGGTTCAACTCGATCTTGTCGTCCAGCGCCCCAAGCACCGCCGCGACGGCTTTTTGTTCGGCGAGGGGTGGGAGGGCAAATGCGAAGTCTGTGATTTGCTTTCCGCTGATGTGAGGAACCGCCGTACCGGTTGTGATGGCGTGGATATGCTCCGTGAACTCACGACTGCCGACAAGGTAGCGAAGATCCCGGCTGTTGAGCTTGGTGCCTCCCCGAAGTCTCGCCGTTCGCTGAACGAATAACCACGGCAGGTCATGTTTTGAGATCGCCGCATACTTCAGTCCGGCCTCAGTCCAAGGACGGTCCATCGCCAGAACAACGTCGCCCTCGCGAAGCTCATACAACTCGTGTTCGCCACGCTCGGACAGCGGAAATCTCTTGACGCCATTCCACCGCATCGCACCCTGCACAATGTTGTCACTGCGAACGAGAGGAATGCTGCGCGCCGAGTCGGTGTAGCGTTCGCTCTTGAACGGGAAGCCCGTTAGCAAATCCACTTCCGCGCCAAGCGTTGTTTCTTCCCAATCACCCGCCATAACCCAGCCCCCTCAGATTCGCTTCGATGGCCTGCTCCAGCCTCGCGGACTCGGCGAACTGGGCGTGTAGTGCTGCGAGAAAACGCGGCATCGCTTCCTCGATGGCGCTATGCACGATCAGCCTCCGCTTCGCTGTCGCCGAGCAGGGGCGCATTGGCCAGTTCGGCTTCGATCTCCCCAATGCTGGGCAGGTTGGTTTGAAGATTTTCAGGCAGGGACTGCACGAGCTGGTACTCGGCCACGCCCATTGGTCTATTGCTGTCGCGCAGGGCGTATTCGGCCACTACGCTGTTCTTACTGCGGCACAGCAGCAGGCCAATCGTTGGCTGGTCATCGGGATGCTTGACCTGGGCGTCGACGGCGCTGAGGTAGAAGCCGAGTTGGCCGGTGTGCTCGGGTTTGAAGGGGCCGGCTTTGAGTTCGATGACGAGGTAACAGCGCAGCTTCAGGTGATAGAACATCAGGTCGATGAAAAACTGATCGCCGCCGACTTCGAGAGGCACCTGACGGCCCACGAAGGCAAAGCCGGCACCCAATTCGATAAGGAAGTTGGTGATGTGCCGGACTAGGGCAGACTCGATGGCGCGTTCGTCGGCTTCTTTGGCGAGCCCGAGGAAATCGAGGCGGTAGGGGTCTTTGAGCGATTCACGGGCCAAGTCCGACTGCGGCTGAGGCAAGCGAAGAGCGAAGTTGGTAATGGCCTGGCCTTCGCGTTCGAGGCGGCGGGTTTCGATGTGGAGGTCGAGGACATTGCGCGACCAGCCGTGTTCGATCACTTTCTGGGCGTAGGCCAGCCGCCATTCCGGAGTTTTGAGCCGGGTGAGCAGCACGATGTTGTGGCCCCAAGGCAATTGTCCAACAGCCTGTTGGACGATTGCGGCATCCGGCCACGCCTCGGCGAAGGCGCGCATGTAGAGGAGGTTGGCGCGGGAAAAGCCCTTCATCTCGGGGAACGCGGTGCGAAGGTCGCGGGACAGTCGCTCGATGACCTTTGCGCCCCAGCCCTGCGTGGACTGGCGGGCGAGGATGTCTTTACCGAGCTGCCAGTAGAAGGCAATCAGCTCTCGATTGACGGAGAGGGTGGCGCGTTGCTGGGCCTGATGGATGCGTGCTTTGAGATCGGCCAGCCATTCGGCGTAGTCGCTGGGGATGACATCAGGGGGCATAGCCGAGGCCCTCCAGGTTGCGTTTGATTTGGGCTTCGAGTTTCGCGGACTCGGCGAACTGAGCGTGCAGCTCTTTGATGAGGCGAGGCATCTTTTCCTCGAAGGGTTCGCCGTCGTCTGCGACCTCCTCGGCGCCGACGTAGCGGCCGGGGGTGAGCACAAAACCGTGGGCGGCGATGTCGGCGGTGGTGGCGGATTTGCAGAAGCCGGGGATGTCGGCGTAGGGCGGCCCCTCATCCCCAGCCCTTGTCCCGCTGGGAGAAGGGTGAACCGCGTCGCCGCGCCAGGCGTGATAGGTGCCGACGATTTTCTGCAGGTCGGCCTCGGTGAGCTCGCGGTGGACGCGGTCGATGAGGGTGCCGAGTTTGCGGGCGTCGATGAAGAGGGTTTGGCCGCGGCGGTCGCGCACGGCTGCGCTCGCTTGCCCGGCGTCTTGCCCGCGAGCCTCTCTCCCGCGAGTGGCGATCGGCGCTTCGGATTTGGCGAGGAACCACAGGCAGACGGGAATCTGCGTGCTGTAGAACAGCTGTCCGGGCAGCGCGACCATGCAGTCCACCAGATCAGCCTCAATGATCGCCTTGCGGATGTCGCCTTCGCCGGACTGGTTGGAGGACATGCTGCCGTTGGCGAGCACGAAGCCGGCCATGCCCTGAGGTGCGAGGTGGTGGATGAAGTGCTGCACCCAGGCGAAGTTGGCATTGCCCTTGGGCGGCACGCCGAACTGCCAGCGCACGTCGTCGTCTTTGCGGAACCAGTCGGAGTCGTTGAAGGGCGGGTTGGCGATGACGAAGTCGGCGCGCAGGTCGGGGTGCAGCGGGCGGCGGAAGCTGTCGGCGTTCTCGGCGCCGAAGTCAGCCTCGATGCCGCGCAGGGCCAGGTTCATGATGGCGAGGCGGCGCGTGGTGGGGTTGCTCTCTTGGCCGTAGATGCTGATGTCGCCGAGCTGGCCGCCGCGGGATTCGACGAATTTTTCCGACTGAACGAACATGCCGCCGGAGCCGCAGGCGGGGTCGTAGATGCGGCCTTTGTACGGCGCAAGCATCTCGACCAGCAGGCGCACCACGCAGCTTGGGGTGTAGAACTGGCCGCCGTTCTTGCCCTCGGCGCTGGCGAACTGGGTGAGGAAGTATTCAAACACGCGGCCGAGCAGGTCCTTGGACCGGCTGGCGACATCGGCAAGCTGGATCGAGCCGATCAGGTCGATGAGTTCGCCGAGGCGGTGTTTGTCGAGGTCGGCGCGGCCGTAGTTTTTGTTGAGCGCGCCTTTGAGACGCGGGTTGTCGCGTTCCAGCGCGACCATGGCGTCGTCCACATCCTTGCCGATGCTGGGCAGCTTGGCGCGGGACTGCAGCTGCGGCCAGCGGGCGTCCACCGGCACCCAGAACACATTGGCGGCGAGGTATTCGTCCTTGTCCTCGGGGTTGGCGCCGGCATAGTCGCCTTCACCGGCGACCAGCTTGGCGTGGTGTTCGTCGAAGCTGTCGGAGATGTATTTGAGAAAGATGAGGCCGAGCACGAGGTGCTTGTATTCCGCCGCGTCCATTTTGTTGCGCAGCTTGTCGGCGGCGAGCCAGAGCTTGGCCTCGAAGCCGAGGTCGGCGGAGGTGTCTTTGGAGCCATTCGACTGGGTGCGGGCCATCTACAGCGCATCCTTTGCAGGCAGGGGTTGCGCAGCGCCACGGCATGGCGCAGCGCGCGATCGGGAATCCTACACGCTGCGCAGCGCCTGCCTGCAGCCCGCACAGCCCGGCGCATGAGCAGGTAGGGCCGGGGCCGGAAAGGCGGGTGCCGGGCACGTCAGTGGCGGGTCGTGCAGCGTCCAGTCGACGCGTGCGCGCACCGGGATTCAGTGCGGCTCGCCGTGCTAACGCGCGTTGGCGATGTGTTGCGCGGCGTCGATTTCAGCCACCGCGAGGCGTGGAACTCACGCTGTCGTCGATGGCTGCAGGCACCGGCTTGACGCACGTGGCAGCGTCTGGCCGCCACCGCCGCGCCACTTTCGGGCACATAAAGAACTGGCACGGCCCAGGCGGTATGGAAACCCGGGCTCCCGCAGCGGTGCGCGGGGCTTCCAGCCCCAATGTGCGGCAGGTGACAGACCGGGTCGGGCGTCGATGCAATGATCGCCCGATGAAAACTCCCATCTTGCGCACGCCCTGCAGCCCCGCCCTTGCGCTCGGCGCTGCCGCTTTTTTCACCCTCGCCTTGAGCACCTTCAGCATGCCCAGCCACGCCACCGAAGAGCCCGAGTATCAGGTGGTCCGCGAACTTGAGGACATCGAAATACGCCAGTACGCCGCCTACGCCGTGGCTGAGGTGGTGGTGCCCGGCCCGTCGCGTAAGGCCGGCAATCAGGCGTTTCCGATTCTGGCGGGCTACATCTTCGGCAAGAACAAAGGCGAGCGGAAATTCGCGATGACCGCTCCTGTGACGCAGACGGCGGCGCCGATAAAGATGGCGATGACGGCGCCGGTCATGCAGACCGCTGCAGCGGAAGGCTTCTTGGTGCAGTTCGTGCTGCCCGCAGGCGTCACGGTGGCCAGTGCGCCCGAGCCCCTGGACGCGCGCGTCCAGCTGCGCGAGGTGGAGCCTGCGCAGGTGGCGGTCATCCAGTATTCGGGCTTCTGGTCGGCGTCGAACTATGACAAGCACTTGGCCAAGCTGCAGACGGCCCTGCGCGCTGCCGACCTCACGTGGACGGGCGAGCCGGTGAACGCGCGCTACAACGCGCCGCTCACGCCTTGGTTCATGCGCCGCAATGAGATCTGGCTGCATCTGGCGCCGGCCTCCTGATCACAGTCGGCGCGGACGCTCAGCGGCGGGCGGACGCTCAGCAGCAGATCGATCACAGGCTGGCCGGCGTGCCGGCTCGCTGAGTCCAAGCGAGCATGGGTGGGTGAGGCCGTTCTGCCCCATGGCCGTTCAGCCTGTTTGCGACAGCCGAACTCCAGCCGCGCCCGCCGGGCTGCTCAGCCGCGCCGGGCCGGCTGCAGAACGATGCGCAACACGTCCGCTTTGGAGCTCTCTGCAGGCGTCCCACGCTGCCGCGGGCTAGAGCTTGATCGCCGCGGCATAGGTCGACGGATCGAAGTCCAGCCATTTTCCGTTGCTGAGATCTCCCTGCACTTTCTTGATTTCGAGCGCGCCTTCTGTGCGCAACACCTCGATCGCGCTCAGCTGCTGCGCAGATTCCGGTGCGCGAACGGCAACCAGCGTGTCGGTCGGACTCGCTGCGGCAGCGGGTGGCGGCGGATCGTCCTCGCTTGCTTCGCTTTGTCCGGCCAGCGTACCCACGAGCGAGCCCGCGTAGGCGCCAATTGCGGCGCCGGCGATGAGCCCGGGCGGCCCAAGGAACGTAGCGCTGGCGGCACCGAGTGCCAAACCGACGGTGGTTCCGCCAACCATGCCAGCGATCGCTTCTGAGCCGATGGTTTGACCCGCGCGAGTCTCCGCCCCTTCGCTCGCTGTAGCCGGCGGCGGCGGGTCGAGATCCAGTGTCTTGACCGCAAACGAGCCCGTATCCGCAGCCACGAAGCCAGATTCGATCAGGCGCGACACGGCGTGCGCGGCAGCTCCAGAGCTGCCGAACCGCCCGGTGACAACGGTTGTCATGTTTTCCTCCCGAGAGCCGAAGTTCGGCAGCGCGAGCCTCTGCTCCTAGGGGCAGCGCGTCTGTGCGGTAGCGTGCATAGCGCCCGTCGGCATCGGCCAATGAACACGCCCTCGATCTGGGCGCGTCAGTGAAACACGCAGCCGCTACGGGCCGCTGGCGTCTGGGGTCGCCGTGCACTGGTGCCTGCGCTGGCTAAGGGTATTGATCTTGCCCTGACGCCCGGTTTTGCCATGGAGCGTGGTCTTGCCCTGGCGCGTGGTCTTGCGCCTGGCGCGTGGTCTTGCGCCGGCGCGACGCCTTGCCTGCGTCCGCTGCTGCGCGCACTGCGGCAGTTGGCGCGCCTGTCCACCCGACCTTGCCCGCAGGAGTTCAGCTGCGATCCGCGCACCGCACATCGGTCGACCCCGCCAGCGCTGATTCCGGCCAACGCAGGCCGCAGCTCAGGGAGCCGCAAAGTACGGCAGCGCGCAGTAAAGGTGGCTTTCCTAAATGTAAAGTTACCTTGACATCCACCGGCGCGCTGGCTAGCCTTTCTCCACTGATTACCCACCACGGTCCACGGAGCAGATTCATGTCTACAGCAGACGACGCCAGCCACCGCCGTTTCGCGTCGCGTTTTGCCCCGCCGATGGCGATCTACCTCGTCCTGCTGATTGGGATGCCCAAACTCATCAGCAGCGTCGAGCCGACCTGGATCAAAATGCTGCTGAGCTTTCTCCCGCTGCTGCCGTTGACCTGGGCAATGATCGAGCTGGCCCGGCACGTCGCACGCCTGGATGAACTGCAGCGGCGCCTGCACTTCGAGGCTGGCGGGATCGCCGCGCTGCTGACCTGCTTCCTGATGTTTTGCTGGGGCCTCGTGGAGATGTGGGGCGTCACCGAGCTCGCTGGCCTGCCGCGGCTCAATGGAGTGGCGGTCATGCCAATTTTCTGCGCCATCTACGTTTTCCGCTATTGGAAGACCCGGCGGCAGATCGACTGATGGACCGCCCTCAACGCCGGCCGGCAGCCGCCCGATGAAAAACCGACTGCGTGTGCTGCGCGCCGAGCGCGACTGGTCGCAATCGCACCTGGCTGAGGTGCTTGGCGTCTCACGGCAGACGATCAACTCGATAGAAACCGGCAAGTACGATCCCAGCCTGCCCCTGGCGTTCAAGATCGCGCTGCTGTTCGGAACGGCGATCGAGAGCATCTTCCAGCCGGACCAGTGAGCGGGTTTAACTTTTCGGCAACGCCGCCAGGGCGCGAGCTGCGGGAGTTGCGGGAGCGGCGCGAGCTGCACGAGCTGCACGAGCTGAGTGCGCGCCAATTGAGGATCTGAAACCCGACGGCCGCCGAGCCCGCCGCACTGCCCGCCGGCGTCGCTCCTCTGTGGGTTGGCGTACCGACCGCGGAGCTGCAGCGCTCTATATCTGCCACTTGAGCGTGTCTCGGCCGATGCGCTCGAAGCCCGGCCCGAACCGAGCCGGCCTCTCCCGTCGGCCCGCGGCCCAAGCCGCCCGCGAGCTCAAGCGCAGAGATTCCAGCTCAGTGCCTGCAGCTCAGGTGGGTCGAACAGGCGGGTCGAACAGGCTCGCGAGCCGCGGCCGTCAGGGCGACAGTGCATAGACAAAACCGGCCACAAAAGCGCGTCTGCAAGTCGCCGTACGGCACAGCTCCATGGCTGGACGCCTATTGACCTCACCGACAGGGAGCACCGCTTCATGAACACATCCGAGCCGTATTCGAGGCTGCACACTCCCGCGTCGCGCCCCGCTGCCAAGGCCTGTGCGTTCTGCGCACTCGAATCCGAAACAGTTCCATTCGGTGGATTCAGTGGGGTCGTCCGCGTGCTTGTGGCCGCAACTGCCGCCGCCGCCCTCGCCGCCTGCAGCACCACCGCCAAGCTGACGCCCGAACAGGGCAGCGGACCGGATCCGATGCTGCCGCCGCCGACGACTTCGCTGATCCCGACGATCAACATTGCACCCGCCGTGCAGTGGCAGGTCGGCGAGGCACCCGCGCCGGCGCGCGGGCTGGCGGTGAACGCGTTCGCCCGCGATCTCGATCACCCGCGCTGGCTTTATGTGCTGCCCAACGGCGACGTGCTGGTGGCGGAATCCAACGCGCCGCCGAAGCCCGAAGACGGCAAGGGCCTGCGCGGTTTCATCCAGAAGAAGCTGATGAAAAAAGCGGGCGCCGTCACCCCGAGCGCCAACCGCATCACCCTGCTGCGGGATGCCGACGGCGACGGCGTGGCCGAGCAGCGCCATGTGTTTGCCGCTGACTTGAACTCACCGTTCGGCATGGCGCTGATCGGCAACGATCTGTACATCGCCAATTCCGACGCCGTGGTGCGCCTGCCCTACCGCAGCGGTGCGCTCAGCGCCGACGCAGCGCCGGTCACCGTGGCAGCCCTGCCCGCCGGGCCGATCAACCACCACTGGACCAAGAACATCCTGCCCAGCGCCGACGGCAGCGCGCTGTACGTCACGGTCGGCTCGAACAGCAACGTCGGCGAGAACGGCATGCAGGTGGAGCAGAATCGCGCGGCGATCCTGAAGCTCGATCTTGCCAGCGGCACTCTGCGGCCGTTTGCCGGCGGCCTGCGCAATCCCAACGGGCTGGATTTGAATCCGGTCAGCGGCGCACTTTGGACGACCGTCAACGAGCGCGACGAGCTCGGCAGCGATCTGGTGCCCGACTACATGACCTCCGTACGCGACGGCGGTTTCTACGGCTGGCCCTACAGCTACTTTGGCGACCGCGTCGACACCCGAGTGAAGCCGCCGCGGCCGGACCTGGTGGCGAGTGCACTGGTTCCGGACTACGCGCTCGGGCCGCACACCTCGTCGCTGGGGCTGACGTTCTATCGCGGCAGCCTGCTGCCCGCGCGCTACGCCGGCGGCGCCTTCATCGGCCAGCACGGTTCCTGGAACCGGCGCCCGCCCAGCGGCTACAAGGTGGTGTTCGTGCCGTTCGCCGCCGGCGAGCCCTCGGGCCCGATGGAGGACGTGCTCACCGGTTTTTTGGATGCGGAAGGCAACGCGCGCGGCCGTCCGGTCGGCGTGGTTGAAGACACCGGCGGCGCGCTGCTGGTGGCGGACGATGTCGGCAACGTCATCTGGCGGGTGAGCGCGGCGACCCATTAAGAGCTGGGCGTTTCCCATCACAGTGACTGTTGAGCGGTGCCGATTGAGCCGATCGCAACTGCGTTTAACAGCGTTGGCGGTTGAAGGGCGGGCCACGCCAGCGGTCGAGCGCTGCGCCGATGAACGCTGGGCTGCGATTGCTCAAGCGGTTGCCACACGGGCCACGTGTGCACTGGAACCCGAGCTTCGCCCGCAGGCAGTGAACGGCTGACGCAACGTGTTGACCCGCTGCACCTCTTGTTACCCGCTGAGCTGACTGCGCCCCCGAATTGGGCTCACTGAGCCTGCGTGCGTCGCCGGATGCGGCGCCGGTCTTCCGCGAAACCTGTCAGATCTGACAGGTGGTCCCGAGGATGCGTTTTGCGCAGGCTGGCAGTCCCCTAAAAGTGTGACGCTCGCCGCGGCAGCCCTACCGCGGCCCCGTCGCGCCGACACTGGAGTGCCTCATGGAACGCGTCACCTTGCCGACGGATAAGACCTTCATCGATATGGCATTCATGGGGGCGTGGCGCATTCGTACGCGCGGCGGCGAGTACCTGGACGTAGCGCCCGAAGGCGAAAGCGGCCGCTGGGTGCTGACCAGCCAGCCGGTCAGCGGGTTGCGCCATGCGTTCCGGTTCCGCTCGTTTGAGAAGGTGGATGCGCGCCATTGGGGCGTCTGGGCCGAGCCGGTGCCGCTGCACGAAAGCCTGGACCCGGTGGAGAGCACACAGGCTCCCGATGGCTACACTTTTCCGTTCGTGCTGGCCTACGACGGCTGCAACCGCTTTGTGCTTGAAGATCTTCCCGAAAGCCATCCACTGCGCAGCTTGGACACGTTGGCGGCGCGAAAAAACCTGAATACCGTCGCCCGGTTCGCTGCGGACACGGCCAACGGGCTGCCCGTCGAGATCGATGCCTTCAGCTTCCTCAACACCTTCAGCGGGATCAATTTCCCCAGTTTCACCGGCGATGAGCAGCGCGCCTTCACTGCGATCGGGGCGATGTTGGGCTTTGACCCGCACAGCAGCCTGCTGACCCTCGCCGCGCTCAGCAATGTGCAAAAGCCTGCCGATATTCCGCAGGTGGCCTGGGACGCAGTGATCGTCCAGCTACGCATCGAGATCGACTACCGCGAGCTGGTGCGGAACTACTTCATGCGCGTCGAGAGTTTCGTGCAGAACGTCTTTATCTCCAACGCCGGGCTGGTCGATAACGTCGGCGCGCTGGTCGGGCTGGACGCAAACAACATCGTTCAACTGCTGCTCAATTCGGCGATGCAGGCCATTGCCGGTGCGGTGGGCGGGCTGGGCTTTCCCGGGGCTGGCGTGGTGTCCGGCGCGCTCAAGGTGCTGTTCGAGCAGCTGGCCAAGGACAAGGGCCCCAGCGCCGGCGATTTCAGCGTGGCCCTGAGCCAGGCGCGCTCGCGGATGTCTGAGCTGTTCGACGCCTTGATCACCGCCGTGCAGAACTGGCGCGCCGGGGTGTTCAACGATTGGGGCAAGCTCAAGACGATGGGCATCAATCTGAAAAGTGGCCAGGTGGCCTGGCCCGACAGCGATGAGGAAATGCGTAAGGCGGCCCGCAAGCAGCTGGAGATCTCGCTGTTCAAAGATCTGCTGAAGGTGCGCTGGAACCACATGCGCGCCTCCGACGATCCGAGCTTCAACACCACGCAAGACTGGATCTACGGCTACATGCAAAAGAACCGCAACTACTGGGTGGTCGCCGTGCCCTATACCCAGAAGGGTCTGTTCGGCAAGGAAACCAAGGGCTATCAGGTGACCATGCACTGGCTGGGCCGCGGCAGCACCATTTTCGACCACAAGCAGCCCGACGACCGCATGTCGAACCGCATCTTCGACGACCTCGGCGTGCCGCGCTCAACGGTGTTCAACGAATGGGGGATGGCGCCACAGACCTTCTTCGTCAACAACCCCAGAGGGTTCTGACACCCCGCTGTTGGCGCGCGGGCGACGCCTTAACACCGGCGGCGGCCGAGCGGCGCAGCTCCACACCACTTCTTCGCGCGCGCGGGCGAGGCAGCACGCCGCCTGAGCTTGGCCGTCCGAGGGTCTGGAGCGTGAACCCGAGGGCCGCAGGGGACGACCGTCTTGGGTCAACCGGGCCGTGCTGCGCCGCCAGCGCCGAAACTGCGGCACGTCGGGCCACCGATCAGAGCAGCGCCGATCCCCTGCGGCGTTCAGGCGACTCGCGCACCCAGATCCACCCTTCCCGCTGCACCACAGCACGCTGATCGGCCGGCGCCGGGGCGCAGACTCCAGCGAGGAAGTCGAGCGCGCTCAACAGACAGATGCAGGCATCGAACTCGTCTGACGAGCGCTCGCAGCGTTCGCCGAGGCCTTCAACGCGGGCCTCAAGCTCGGCGGCGATCAGCCGCCGCGCCGACAGCTGATCGGGCTTCTTGTAGCCGGTAGACTGAACCCCGTGCGCATTAAGAGTCGCTGCGGGGTAGACCTCGATCACGCCGCTGGCTTGCGCTGCCGCAGACCACAGCAGCGGTATCGGCGCTCCGCTCAAGCGGCGCAGCTCATCAAGAATCGACAGCGCCTCGTGCGCGGCACGAGCGATGCGGTCCGCGCCGACTTCCAGCGGGCGATGGCCGGCGCTTAGACCCGAGCCCTGCAGCGCTACTCACGGAGCGCTGGCAATGGGCGGTCGGCCACTTCCACCGCTTCTAGACACACGAGCAGGATTTTGAGCAGCCGCCCGATGGCGTCGTGCCCCACGCCCAACCAGAACAAGGCCAACACCGAGCTCAGCAACTGGGGCTGGCGCGCATAGGCTTTGGCCGCCAACGTATCGCTCTTTTGCAGGCTCAAGGCATAGATTCGCTGCTGGACGACGGCTCGGGGCGTGCAGCGCGCCGCCAGCTCCGGCCGGCGCAGCTTACCCGGACGCTCTGTTGCTGGGCCCGTTCCCGGGCGGTGCTGCGGGGCTCTGATTTGTCGCCGCGCTCACTCGCACTGACCTCCCAAGCGCCCTAGCTTCGCCTGGCCCACCTTGGCTGAGCCCAGTCACTGCGGCTTCTCTGTGAACCCAGTCGCTGCTGCGCGTCCGCTGCGAGCGGGCCAAAGGCCGGCGTGCATGCACATTTTCGCTGCTGCATCGAGGCGCTCCGCTGCGTCGTTGGCAATGCGTCGCCGGCCTGCAGGGCCGCCGGCGCAGGAAGCTGCCCCATCGTTCCACATTGGTCCGCACTTGTTCCCGGTTTTGTTGCCTCGGGTGACTAAATTACGGCGCAACATGACCCTACCACATGGCGCGGTCAGATCGGGCCGCATTGCGTTCATCTACAGAACGTCAATGGCTTGAGCGGGGTATTCGCCCGCAGCTGCGGCAGGTGGGATAGCCGCGTGGCGCTGCGGCGCCGTGGCGGTCGAGTTCCAATCCCAATCTCCAAGGAGCAAATCATGAAAACGTCGCAATCGAACCACCTGCAGTGCGGCCGGGCATGGCTGGGCACGCTTGTTATGGCGATGCTGATCGCGCCGCTGACCGCGCCCGCCTATGCCGCACTGGCCGAACCCACGGACAAGTTGGAACACATCGAGGCGCCCGCGGACGAGGGCCCTGACCCCTTCGCGACACCCGAAGACCGCGAGCGAGTGGCACCGCTTCGCTGGCTGGAGGACGCCGGCGGCGGCACTGCGGTACTGCCCGGCGGCAAGGCAGCCGAAGGGCGAACGCAGGATGCGACGCCGCCCGATATCGCAGACAGCGGCGCCCCGTTCGCCGACGCCAACGCGCTGGCGAAGGCGGCGTTTCCAGAGGCCTGGGCAGAGCTTGAGGCGGTGGACCGGATGATCGAAGACGGCAAGATCAACCTTGATGCCCTGGCTATTCCGAAGGGCACCCCCGGTGTGTTCACCCGCTACTCCGGCAACATCAACACGCAGATGTGGCAGAGCGCGCCCTGGAACAAGATCGGCAAGCTCTACTTCACCACCCCGACCGGTGCCAACAGCTACTGCACCGCCAACGTCATCAGCCAGCGCAATATTCTGGTTACGGCGGCGCACTGCATCTACACCCGCGGCCGGGGCTTTAATCGCAACTTCCGCTTTGTTCCGGCCGATCGCTTCGGCGCGGCGCCCTACGGCGTCTATGGCTGGCAATCGGCCGCCGTCATGACTAACTGGGTCAATTTAGGCGGGCGTCGCTGGGACGTCGGCATGATCCGGCTCGGCAACAACACGAGCACCGGCATTCCGGTCACCAGCTATGTCGGCTGGCTTGGCCGAACCTGGAACCAGCCCTACGTGATGAACCTGCACTCGGTCGGCTATGCCAGCAACCTGAGCACCCAGTTCACCCACATCTGCACCGCGGAGAGCTTCAACGGTGGCCTGGATGTGCTGGCCAAGGGCTGCGACATGACCTTCGGCAGCAGCGGCGGCGGCTGGCTGCTGCGCTACCACCCGTACTCCAGCAGCGGCGCTCACAACCTGGTGACCGGCGTCGTTAGCGGCCCGGCTCCCGGCGGCTTCGGCACCACCTACGTCGGCCCACGCTTCAGCTCAGCCAACTTCGCCCCACTGTGTAATTTCTACGGCTGCTGATCGCAGCCCGGCTGCTGCTTGCGGGAGCGCTGCTGCGCCACCCGCAAGCGGCATCTGCGAGGTTAGGGGGGCTTAAAAACAGGGACTTTCCCCCTATTTACGCAAGGCACACCGGTCAGCTGTCGCGTTCTTTCAGACCGCTCGCCAACGTCATGTTGCTTGTCGAACCCGTGCGGCGGCCGCCCTGACGCTTTGCCGCACGGCCTCGAGCTTCGCCGCAGCGCTGCGCTCCAGTGCGACTGAAGGGCTTTCCGGATTGGGATAGGGAAACAGCGTTCGCAGATGGTAGGGCGTGCCATCGACGTCGAAGCGCAGCCACGTCACCACCACCCGATGGCCGGCGCTAGCCTGCGAGGGCAGGTATTCGCCTTCACCGGCCCCCGAGCAGCCGACGGCTTGCTCTGAGCTTGTGTCTTGGATCGGGCCGGGGTCGATGTCGACCCGCAAGGCGGCCGAGCCTGATTGCTTGCCGTCCGCACGTTGCCCCGACGCAGCAACTCCTGCACCCATCGCCCCGCCCATGACCCGGCCGGCAAAACCCAACAGCATTGCGCGGCTATTGTCGTACACGTCGAAGCGGTGCAGCACCACTTGGCGGTTCTGGATTTCCGGCCACTCCGCTGCGAGTAGCGCCTCGAACATGCGCGGCTTGGGCGGCTGAAATTCCCCGGCACCCTGCAACGCGATGCCGTAGCGGCAGGAGTAGATGTTCATCTCGCCCGCGTGGGGTGCAGGGTAGCTGTCCACCACGGTCGCGTCGGTGACAAAACCGAGAGGCACGACCGGCGCATCGGCCAGCATCAGCGGTCGCGGCGGCATGCAGCCGGCAAGCAGCGTTGCAGCGCACACGATCGCCGCGCGAATCGTGCGGGCGCAGCGCGACACTTCGCTCGAACCTTGAATCACGCGCCCTAGCCTATGACTTCTGCTTATCGGCATTTTTCGTACCCTTCCTTGAGCCAGCGCTCCACCGCTTGGGCCCGGCGGTCGTAGCCGCTGCGCGCATAGCTGACATCAACGCGGGTGCGGCCCGGCCCGGCCGGCTGTAGATCCATCAGCAGCCAGGTTTGCGGCCCGAGCGCGCCGTAAAGAGTCACGTCGATCTGCGCAGCGTCACGGGCTGCATCCATATTCAGGCTTGAGCGCGTCTGCGATGTCTGTACGCCGCTGGGCGCGTAAGTACCGCCGCCATAGCACTGCGCGGACCGCGTCTGGATACGGTTCGCCACATCCGCTACCGCACCCTCCACCTCAAAGCTGTGCACGCCCGCAGGCTTCTCACGCAGCGCGGTTGGCCCGCCCATGCAGGCAGACAGGGTCAATACAATAACTAGGGCGACAGGCTTTCGAAGGTTCATCAAGGACCTCATGGGACGTGATGGGGCTAAGGATCGAACTCGGCCGGTTGTGGCTCCGGATGTCGAAGTGAAAACGAAACACGAGCTCGGATTTCGATCGAATTGCGATGCCGTCGTCGACTCCGATGCCCATCAGACGCTCGCCAGCATCCGCCCGGCAAACTCTTTGAACAAACTCCGCAAGCTCGTCGCCGCCGACAGCGCGCGGTGTTCGCGGCTGCCGCGGGGGCTGAGCTCCAATGCGGCGGCGGCGTAGAGCTGGCGCTCGACCAGGCGCTCGCAGAGGATCTGGTAGCGCTGGGCGTAGCTGGCGTTGCGGAACTCGTCGAATACTTTGTAGTGCAGCTCCTGCACTTTCACAGGCGAATTCGACGCCGGGCAATCCTCCAGCAGCATCAGCCAGCCGAGGAAGGGCGGGCGCGGGTCGCTGCGCAGGCTGGGGTTGAGCAGGGCGGGGTCGGCGTCGGGTTCGCTGTCGGCATAGCTTGACGCGGCGGCCTCGCCTTCCGCGATACGCGGGCGGCGCGGTCTTCGGGGATCATCGCTGAAGGCATGGTGATGGTGGGCCATCCACAGGTCAGCCGCCGAGCCGATCACTTCCTCGCTGCGATTGTTCAGGTTGTTGTCAAACGAGCCGACCTGCGACTTGAACTCGAACACCGCCAGCAGGCGCCGCTGATGGATCACCAGCACGTCCCAGTTCTTGGTGGCGCGGAAAAAGCCGGGCAGCACCACGACTTTCTTGCGGGTGTGGACGCTCTCGGCCGGCAGGCCGCAGTGCTCGACCACTTCCCGCACCAAATCAGCGAACACGTTCATGTTCTGCCCGCCGACAACGGCATCCCGCCCCTCGCCCTGGCGGGTCTTTGACGTGGGCGGCTGCAGCTTGATGGCCGTGCGGCCCTTCCAGAAAGCCTGCACCGCGTCACCTAGGCGCGCGTCAAAGTTGTCTGGCAACAGTTTGATGCTCATGCCGCTTCCTTGCGCCTGATGCGGCCGGTGACCTGCGCCTGCTCGGCGATCTGCCGCGCAAGCTGTCCTTCCGCCGTGTCCAGCCCGAACAGCTCGAACACCGGCGCATCCAGCGCGTTGATGTCTTGGGTATCTGCGCACGCCTGCAGCCGCTCGCGCAGGGCTTCCGGTACGTCCTTCCAGTGCGGCAGGCGCAGCCGACGCAGGTACTGCGCCTGGAAACGCAGAAAGCCGCCGGCCATGCGCGTGCAGTAGGTGGCCACGATCATCACGCTTAGCGAGGAACGCAGCACGCAACGCAGTGCGCGCAGATTCCAGTCGCGGGCAGTGATGAAATACAGATTGTGGTGCGGGTAGTAGTGACCCTCGTCCAGCACGAACACCGCCTCGCCCTTGATGTCCGGCACCAGCAGCTTGGGCTGCTGCAGCAGCTCCGGATAGATGCGGTCGATAGTGCGATACCAGCCCGCGCCGCTGCGCGCGGCCACGTGGCGGCCGGCGACGGCCTCGTAGTGCTTGTACAGATAGGCGGCAAAGCGTGGATAGCGCTGAAGATCGGCGAGCCGGCCGTCGGCCTCGAACGGGTTGAGCACGCCCTTGCCGCGCCAGTCGATGCGGCCGTCGATCAGATCGCGCGCCATCACCAGCGGCAGCTTCCGCTCGGGCTCGACCGGCAGGGCATCGAAGTCGTCGATGTAGACGCGATCACAGCCGGTAGCCACGCCGATACCGACCTTGCAGCCTGCCTGTTCCAGGCTCGGGAACTGCGCTTCCAGCCGGCGCAGCAGACGCAGGCGCGGCACATCGTCGAGCAGCCAGGGCGCGTCGCCGCCGTGAGTGAGCTCCACCTCATCCACGCCCGCCTGCCCTCCTTCGCGAAGCAACCCTGCAACAAGCGCGCTCAAACCGCGCTGCTGCAGGGCCTCGGCGGTGGCGACGCGCGTCGGCGCTACGCTCCGCTTGGCCGAGCCGGTGCGCGGCGGCCGAGCACCTTCAGCAGAGGCACGCTCGATCACCGTGATCGCCGGATACGCAATCACCTCGCTATGGAAGGCGTCGACGCTCTCCATATCGATGTAGTGCAGCAGAGCGAAGCCTTCGCTGATCTTGGCGCGCAGCGGGCCGCCGTAGCGGTTCTTGACCCAGCGGTTGGCGCAGATAAAGCCCAGCCGCCCGCCCGGCGCCAGCAGATCCAGCGCGCGCTCATAGAAGGGCACATACAGGTCGGCGCGATCAAACAGCGTGCGATAGCGCTGCCGGTACTCGGCCAGCAGCGGCGCGGGGATGCGCTCCTGCCGCACATAGGGCGGGTTGCCCGCCACCACATCGAACTCACCCGGCAGCGCCGTCAGCAGAAAATCGTCGCAGATCAGCCAGGCCGCACACAGCGCGCGGGCATCAGCCGCCGCGATACCGGCCGCGGCGAGCAGCGCGAGCACGCGCTCGCGCACGACATCGACACTCTCGCGATGCAGCTCCACCGCGCGCACGGCGTAGACTAGATCCGTGAGCGCCGAGGCCGGCGAGCCGCCCTCGCGACGCCAGCTCGCCAGCAGGCGCTGCACCGCCAGCAACAGAAAATCACCGCCGCCGAAGGAGGGCTCCAGCACGCGCAGCCGATGCAGGCTGCGGCCGGTCGTGTAGCCGGAGAGATCAAGAATGGCCGCCGCCACCTCCGGCCGCGTAAACACCGCGCCGCGCGCCAGCGCGCTCTCGCCGGCCAGCACCGCAAGCGCCGCCGAAACATCCGGCGCACGAAACTCAGGTCCTAGCGCGTCGAAGAGAGAAGTCATGCGGCAAGGGTGCGGTGCGGGGAGAGTTCAGGCAAGGCGGATGCGATGGTTCAGTTGCAGCGCTATCGAAACGAGGATGTGGCAAAACAAGACCCTCGTTTTCTCCGGATTTATCGATCAAAGCGCGCGCCAAGGCCATCGATTCTCCGCGGCTCATGAAGATAGTGAGAAGAGTTCGCAGACCACCTTAGCGCCGAGTAACCGCCGATTAACCTGTGCCCGACCCACCTAGCATCAACAATGGACGGACGCCCGGGAAGATTAAGTAGAAGCAATCTCCCCATAAGCTGCACCCACCGCTTCCGACCAATCAGCATTGCCGAGTACGCATGGAAGCTTCGTCCGCTATCGAAGAAAATCATCTCTTCGAAAAGATCTCGCCCGACAAGCTCCCTAACTTCAATTGATTGAACTAGGGCAAAATCCTCACAGGAGAAGTCGATCATAGGCACATGCAAAAGCTTGCCTCGCCTCGTCCTAACAAGCGAATTCAGCGCCAGATCCCATCCCGGCGGCAGGTTGAGTAGGCTGCGCTCAATCCATTCAGCAGTCACGTCACCAATCGGACAATTGAACTCTAAACGTTCATCAAACAAAGACCTCGGGCGATAAAGATACTGCGAAAAGCTCAAGAGGAGGTCCTCACCGTAGCGATCAATCAATCTGTACGCGATCGCTAAGACATCAATCTTCATTGGAACTTAATCCCACTCAGCTTGCGGTATACCGAGATTGCAAAGACATCGGTCATACCTGCCACATAGTCAACCATCAGGTGTGCCCTGTGGAAAATTTCCTCGGAATCCTCCGCGGTTTTCGCGTTTCGCTCATACGCTGCCACATACTTCTTAGGCAACAGAGAAAGGAGTCGCGATTCCTCGGCTAAATTTTTTGGCGCTTGATCCGGGTCTATCAAACTCTGGAAATCCGATCTTTCCAGCGAGAGAAGACCTTCTAGCCGGCAGAGAGTGCCACGGATGGCCGCCTGCCCTCCCAATTCGATCTCAACTGAAGCTATCATGCCGTAGAGTTGAACTTTCACAACATTTTTGATCGCAGAAAGGAGAACACAGGCCTCATCCTCGTTTCCGTCGAGCAAGCCTGGCAGCGCACCGGCCAGAACGCTTTCGTGATTATGCACGTAAATTTCGGAAGCAAGCTCAACCAAGCGGCGCACCAATTGCGTTCTGAGGTAGACAATCGGATCGACAGACGCTTTGTATTCGTCTGCTTCGCGTTTTATCTTGTAATAAAATGCGACTGAAACCTTCGCCTTTTCGAACTCTTTTTCAAGGGCTTCATAGAAATCGCGATATGTTGTATACCCCTTTTCAATGCCATCTTCTATATCACTCAGGCAGTAAGAGATATCGTCTGCGGCTTCCATGAGGTAGGCGAGCGGGAACCTCTTATTTTTGCCCAACTCAAGATTACTTTGCACGAGCTCCCAGACAGCGTTCTCAGACCAGAAGATTCCGGCCTTCTTATGCAGAGAATTGTTCTCCTCAACGCCATCAGGAAGAACCGGATACTTCACGGTGCTAGCGATCTGAGCACAGGTCAGGTTTAAACCGAACTGATCGATGCCGCCGATACTAGTGGAGATCCTGAACCCTTGTGGGTTGCCATCAAAAACCTGGAGATCTTGTCCAAGGCCGGAACGCTGCGTCTGGTTGCTCCGCACAAACCAATCCCGATACCAAGCCGAGATCGCAACCTCGCCAAAGTGGCCGAATGGGGGATTCCCAAGATCGTGAAGTAAGCATGCTGTGTCGACAACATTGGCGAACGCTAAAGCAACTTCGTTGTCAAATTCTATGTGCTTCTTTCTCAACTTCTCAATGACTTGCGTCGCTAGGTATCTACCAACATGCGCAACTTCAAGCGAATGCGTCAGCCGCGAGCGAACGGCTGCATTCTCTTCCAATGGAAAGACTTGCGTCTTCCTCTGCAAGCGACGGAAAGCAGCTGAATAAAGAACCCGAGCGCGATCACTCTCTGATTCCTCCAATACAGAAAGAGCGCCTCGTGTACTGTCTCGGAGACGCTTGGGCTTAAGCAAGCTCTCGTAGGGATTAGCAGTCAAGCGCCACCTCAATTCTTAAGTTTTTCAGTTAAGACGGACCGAGCGAACAATCGCAGGCGGAAGCTTAGTCATCGCCAACCCGACTCAGCCCCTCACCCACACTTCGAGTATCCGCAATTCAAGCACGTCTGACACCCATCCATTACCACCATCGCTTGGGTGTTGCACTTGTGGCAGAGGGTCGCGCCTGCGGGAAACCCGCTGCTCTCGCTCTTCGCTTCTGCCCCAGCCGAAGCACCGGCTACGGCGAAGTCATCGTTTTTTTTTGACTGGGCCTCAAACGCCGCGCGCTTTTCGGCGATCAGGGCGCGCTGGCCGTCGTCGAATTCGGGGTCGACGATCAGGCCGATGATCTTCATGTGGACTTCGATGACTGAGCCGATCTCGGCGACGATGCTGGGCATGTAGACGCCGCCGGCTTTGAAGTAGCCGCCGCGCGGGTCGAACACGGCTTTGAGCTCTTCCACCAGAAAGGTGACGTCGCCGCCTTTGCGGAACACGGCGCTCATGATGCGGGTGATGGCCACCACCCACTGGAAATGGTCCATGTTTTTCGAGTTGATGAAGATCTCGAAGGGCCGGCGCAGCTCGTGGGCGGTGCCCTGGTTCAGCACGATGTCGTTGATGGTGACGTACAGGGCGTGCTCGAACAGCGGCGATTTGATTTTGTAGGTGGAGCCGACCAGCACTTCGGGGCGCTCGATCTGCTCGTGCATCTGGATGACTTCAGCGCTGGCGCGGGGGGCGGGCTCTGGCGCCGCACTGGCGGCCGGGGCGGGCGCAGGCGCTGCGGCCTTGTCTTCGGGCTTGACGACGCTGTAGCCCTTGATTTTTTGATTGATTTGGACGGCCATGGGTGGCTCCTTCGGGGGTTTGCGTTTTGGTCGGCGCGCAAGCGCGCGTGCGGTGTTTGGGTTTTGGCAGGTTGGGCCGGGATGGGCTTCTCGCCCTGCCGCACTCACCCCAGGGGCGAGGGGTTTAGAGCTGGGGTCGTGCTGGAGCGGTGGGTGCGGTGCTTGCGGCCCCTCACCCCAACCCCTCTCCCGCTGGGAGAGGGGCTCGAAAGCGGGCGTGTGGCGGGTGTTGTGCGGAGCGCGTTGGGTGCGCTCGACGCTTAGGCGGAATGGATGCGGGGCGCTTGTGGCGAGTGAGGGTTTGCTGCATGCCTTTGCGCGGGACTTCGGGCTGCGCTGACTAAAAGGCGCGCTGCCTGCGGTCGGCGGAGCTTCGGGCTGCGCTGACTACAAGGCGCGGTGCTGGGAACGGCTTGAAAGTGCCGCACCCGCCGCTCGAAAGCGGCGGGTGCTGGCGGTGCTACTTCTTCTTGGCGGACGCTTTCTTGGGTGCTGCCTTTTTCGCGGGGGCGGCTTTCTTTGCGGCCGCTTTCTTTACTGGGGCGTTCTTCACCGGCGATTTCTTCGCGGGGGCTTTTTTGGCCGGGGCTTTGTTTGCGGCGGTCTTCACCGGGGCGCGCTTGGTCGCGGCCTTCTTCACTGCGGCCACTTGCTTGGTGGCGGCCTTCTTGGCCGGCGCGACCTTTTTGGCGACAGCTTTTCTCGCGGCAGTCGCCTTCTTCACTGCGGTTTTCTTTGCGGCCGCTGTGTTTTTGGTGACGATCGACTTCGCGGCCTTGGCGCTTTTGGTGACGGATTTCTTCGCTGCAGCGGCGTTCTTGGTGACCGCTTTCTTCGCAGCCGCCGCGTCCTTGGTGGCGGACTTCTTAACGGCCGTCGCCTTTTTAGCGGTGGCTTTCTTGGCCGCGCCGGCCTTTTGGGTGGCGGTTTTCTTGGTGGCGGTGGTCTGCTCGGCCACGGCCTTCCTCACTTCGGCCACTTGCTGGTTGGCGGCCTTTTGCAAGCTCCTGGCCTGTTTGGCCACGGCCTTCTGCACGCTCTTGGCCTGTTTGGTGGCGGCCTTCCTGACCTCGTCGACTCTCTTGTCGACGGCTTTGCGGGCGGCGGCGACCTGTTTCCTGGCCTCCTCGACGGCGCCGCTCACGGCCCGCTTGGCTTCTTCCAGCCTGCCTTCCGCCTGCTTCTTCGCGGCCTTCGCGCGTTTGATGACTTCCTTCTCCGCGGCCGCCACGGCGGCCTTGGCGTCAGCCACGACCTCCTGGGCTTTCTCGGTGACGGCTTCTACCGCTTCTGAAAGGGTCGCGGCTACCCCGTTGCCATTGCTCATGTGCCACTCCTTAAGGTCGGGCCTGCCGGATCCGGGCAGTTTGGGTTGAGTCATTGGCAGCCGGCGCGGGGTCCGTGTCGCGCTAGCGTGCACTTGCCGGCGCTGATCGCGCCGGCTCGCGCGAAGGGGTGCGCCCTTCGCCGCGGCTTGTCCGTAAGCCGCGCCGGGCCTTGCGGCCCCGAGTTCGTTGCCTTACGCGTTTTGCGCGGGGCGGTGGTGCGGTGTTGTGCGGCGGGTTGGAACCCGGCCTACCTTATTGCGGTGCTGTGGGGCGAGCGGCGGGTCAAGATTCGCGCTACCGAGTGCTGCGGTGGTGCGTGCGGGGCGGTTGCAGCATGCCGCGCGATTTTGGGTGCTTGGCTCGCGGATGTAGTGGGCGGCGTTGGGCTTCGCTTCGCTCAGCGCCAACCTACGTCTCGGTTGCGTGGATCCTCGCAGGGCGGCCGGTTGCGAGCCGCGCTGTCGAATGATGCGGTGTTGCGGTGGTTGGCGCGGGGCGGTTGCAGCCTGCCGCGCGGTGCTAGGTGGTTGGCTCGCGGATGCAGTGGGTAGTGTTGGGGCTCGCTTCGCTCAGCGCCAACCTACGTCTCGGTTTATGCGTGGAACTTCGCAGGGCGGCGGGCCGGGGCCCGCCGCGCTGGATCGTGTGGCTTCAGAACTTACCGTAATAGCCTTCTTTCAGGGCGTCGAACAGGTTGGCGGCGGTGTGCATTTCGCCGTCGTATTCGATCTCTTCGTTGCCCTTCACCTCGACCAAGCTGCCGTCTTCAAGCTCGAAGCGGTAGGTGGTGTTTTCCAGGTCGGCCTCTTTCACCAGCACGCCCTGGAAGGCGGCGGGGTTGAAGCGGAAGGTGGTGCAGCCCTTCAGGCCCTTTTCGTGGGCGTAGCGGTAGATGTCCTTGAAGTCCTCGTAGGGGTAGGCGGTGGGGACGTTCGCGGTTTTGCTGATCGAGCTGTCGACCCAGATCTGCGCGGCGGCCTGCATATCGACGTGCGCCTTGGGGGTGATGTCGTCGGCGGCGACGAAATAGCCCGGCAGCTTGGCCTTTTCATCCTGCGAGTAGGGCATGGCCTCGGCGTTGATCAGGTTGCGGTAGGCCAGCAGCTCGTAGCTGTAGACCTCGACCTTCTCTTTCGACTTCTTGCCTTCGCGGATGACGTTGCGGCTGTAGTGGTGGGCGAAGCTCGGCTCGATGCCGTTGCTGGCGTTGTTGGCCAGGCTCAGGGAAATGGTGCCGGTCGGCGCGATCGAGCTGTGGTGGGTGAAGCGCGCGCCGCGCTCGGCCAGCTGGTCGACCAGCTCAGGCGCGACGGTGGCGATTTTCTGCATGTAGCGGCTGTATTTGGCGTGCAGCAGGCGGCCCTTGATGCTGTCGCCGGCCCTGTAGCCGTCTTTCGCCATTTCGGGGCGCTTGCGCAGCATCTCGGCGGTCACGCTGAAGTCCTCGTCCATGATCGGCGCCGGGCCTTTCTCTTCGGCGAGGCTGAGCGCGACTTCCCAACCGGCGACGGCCATTTCGCGGGCCACGGCTTCGGTGAAGGCGCAGCTCTCGTCGGTGCCGTAGGCCATGCGCAGCATGGTGACGGTGCTGCCCAGGCCGAGGAAGCCCATGCCGTGGCGACGCTTGCGCAGGATCTCCGCCTGCTGCTGCGGCAGCGGCAGGCCGTTCACCTCTACAACGTTGTCGAGCATGCGGGTGAACACGCGCACGACTTCCTTGTATTCCTCCCAGTCGAAGCGGGCCTTGTCGGTAAAGGCGTCGCGCACGAAGGTGGTCAGGTTGACCGAGCCCAGCAGGCAGGCGCCGTACGGCGGAAGTGGCTGCTCGCCGCAGGGGTTGGTGGCGCGGATGTTTTCGCACCACCAGTTGTTGTTCATCTGGTTGACGCGGTCGATGAGGATGAAGCCCGGCTCGGCGTAGTCGTACGTCGAGACCATGATCATGTCCCACAGGTGGCGGGCGCGGACGTGGCCGTAGATCTTGCAGGCGACCAGGCCGTCATCGCGGGTGATGTAGGTGGCGGAGGCCGGCCAGTCGCGCCAGACCACCTGCTCGGCGTTGCCCAGGTCGACCTCGTCGGCCTCTTTCTTGTTGACCGGAAATACCAGGGCCCAGTCGCCGTCGTTGGCGACCGCGTCCATGAACTCGTCGGTGATCAGCAGGCTCAGGTTGAACTGGCGCAAGCGGCCGTCTTCGCGCTTGGCCTTGATGAAGTCTTTTACGTCCGGGTGGCTGACATCGAACGTGCCCATCTGCGCGCCGCGGCGGCCGCCGGCGCTGCTGACGGTGAAGCACATCTTGTCGTAGATATCCATGAAGGACATCGGGCCCGAGGTGTAGGCGCCGGCACCCGCCACGAAGGCGCCGCGCGGGCGCAGGGTGGAAAACTCATAGCCGATACCGCAGCCGGCTTTAAGGGTGAGCCCCGCCTCGTGGACCTTCTCTAAGATTCCGTCCATCGAATCGGGAATCGTGCCGGACACGGTGCAGTTGATGGTGCTGGTAGCGGGCTTGTGCGCCAGCGCGCCGGCGTTGGAGGTGATGCGGCCGGCGGGGATCGCACCGCGGCGCAGCGCCCACAGGAAGCGCTCGTGCCAGTACTTCTGTTTTTCAACCGCCGGCTCGGCGTCGGCCAGGGCGCGCGCCACGCGGCGATAGGTGTCGTCAATGCTGACGTCGACCGCCTCGCCCTGCTTGGTTTTCAGGCGGTATTTCTTGTCCCAGATGTCCCAGGACGCGGGCTGCAGTTCGATGGGGTTTGCCACGTTTCGCACCGCTTCAAGCCGGACGCTGCTCATCTTTTTTTTGCCTCGTATTGTGGCCTTGGCGCGTTGGGCCGGATTCCGGCACGGATCTGAACAGCCTTACGCGCCGCAGCGGCGCGTACCCGATGGAGCCACAAGGCCCGGCTGAATCAATTGACCCGGGCGTTTACGGCCGCCCCGCGCCTCGACTGATGATGTTTTCACTGGAGCCGGCTTTCGACGCTCAACCCCCGATTGAGGACGTCACCGCTCCACTCTCCCAATGCACACTCTTTCTCAACTTGCTTGCCTACCCAACCTGCCGCACTAAACCTGACTGATCTACGCCTGTCCGCTGTCCGCCTGACGCCTTAGCTCTAGGGTCGAGCGGCCGCTGCATCTCTGGCGCCGAACCGGGTACTGCCCTCATCTACCGCCAGCAGCCTTCGAGCCCGCATCGCGATTGCGCGCGAGCGCCCGCGAGTGCTGGCCCCCGCGGGCGAGAGTCGCGTACTGGCGCGCTCGATCCATTGACTCTCGGCCTAATGTGCTGAGCCCGAAGGAGCCCGCACGCTAATGCCGTGGATGTGCTCGCAGCGTGCACTCGACCCCAACCTGTAGGGCATGGACGCATCCGCAACCACAAGATGTAGTGGGAAACCCCTCGGTACGCTACGCCCGAGGTGATCGGGTGTCAACGCAAAATCAGGCTTGGTTTTCGTTCGATCCGCGCAACCCTTTGCGCCTGCTTGATTCGCTGACGGCCACGCCGAGTAAGACGGTGCAAGCTGCTTGAGCAGGACATGCGCGGAGCTCGCTGCAGGTGCGCCCCCCGCGGAACCGATGGGGCGCGCTGCGGTCTGCGGCGTGCCGCTGCACGCGATCTGCATTGAGTTCGCCGCCCCTACGAGACCCGCCATGTTCGAGCCCACTGCCGCTTCCCTCGCATCTCGTTCGGCCGCCCACTGGGCGGCGTCCGCGCCCACGTCGGCCCCACCCACGTCGGTCCCACGCGCAGCCGCCCGGCGCTCAGCGGCGCTTGCCGCCTCCGCGCTGCCGCGGCTGCGCGTCGCGCTGCTGGGCGTGGCTGCCGCAGCGGCATTGGCCGCCCTGGCGCCGAACGCGTATGCCGCGCTGCCGGCCGCAGTGGACGGCGAATCGCTGCCCTCGCTGGCGCCGATGCTGGAAAAGGTCACGCCGGCGGTGGTCAACATCCACAGCAAGACGGTGGTGCGGGTGCGCAACCCGCTGGCCGAGGACCCGATGTTCCGGCACTTCTTCGGCCTGCCGATGGTGCCGCAGGAGCGCGTGCAGCAGTCGCTGGGCTCAGGCGTGATCGTCGATGCAGAGCGCGGCCTGGTGCTGACCAACAACCACGTGATCGAGGGCGCCGACGACATCCGCGTGACCCTGGCCGACGGCCGCACGGTGACGGCCGAATACATCGGCGCCGACCCGGACACCGACGTCGGCGTGCTGAAGATCGAGGCCGACAATCTGGCCGAGCTGCCGCTGGCGGCCGGCCCGCCGCTGCGGGTCGGTGATTTCGTGGTGGCGGTGGGCAACCCGTTCGGCCTCGGCCAGACGGTGACCTCGGGGATCGTCTCTGCCCTCGGCCGCAGCGGCCTGCAGGGCCTCGCGTATCAGAACTTCATCCAGACCGATGCCAGCATCAACCCGGGCAATTCCGGCGGCGCCTTGGTCAACCTGCGCGGCGAGCTGATCGGCATCAACACGGCGATCTTCAGCCCCTCCGGCGGCAACGTCGGCATTGGCTTTGCCATTCCCGCCGAGCTTGCCAGCGAAATCATGCGTCAGCTGCTGGACAGCGGCCGGGTGCAGCGCGGCAGCTTGGGGCTTGAAACCCAGGCGCTGACTCCGCAGCTGGCCGCGCTGCTTGGCATTGAAGACAGCCGCGGCGCGGTGGTGACGCGAGTGCGCGCGGGCTCGCCGGCCGAAGCCGCAGGGCTTGCGCCCGGCGACTTGATCACCGCCCTGGCGCAGCAGCCGATCGACAGCCCGCAGACCCTGCACAACCGCGAGGGCCTGCTGCCGGTGGGCGAGCCGGTGACGCTGGAATTCTTTCGCGAAGGCCGCCGCCAGCGGCTCGAATTGATCCTGAAGGCCAGCCTGTCGCAGCTGCTGGGCGGCGCCTATGACGAACGCCTGGACGGCGCTGAATTCGCGTCGCTGCCCGAGCGAATCCGCAGGCAAGGCCTGGTCGGCGTGGTGGTCGAACGTGTGGCCAGCGGCAGCCGCGCCGAGCGCAGCGGCCTGGCCGCAGGCGATCTGATCACGGGCCTCAATCGCGCGCGGCTGGACAGCCTCGACAGCTTCGCCGAGCTGCTCGAAAGCCGCCCCGGCCAGCTTGCATTGAGCGTAGTGCGCGGCCGCCGCAGCGGCGTGGTGGTGATGGAGTAGGAGCGGGGATTCGGGATTCGGGATTCGGGATTGAGGATCCAGAGCCGCCGAGGTGCGGGTCGTCGACTCGCCCCAGGTCGCTACCGAACCCTCGGCACGTCGTAGGTTGGCGCTGAGACGAAGGCGAAGCCCAACGGCGCAGAACGCGCGCCGCCGCGAGTTTGCGATCCCCGCGCGTTGGGCTTCGCTGCGCTCAGCGCCAACCTACTGAGCAGCCCGCGCGGCACTTCTCGATGCGCGGCCGATGTGCGAGGTCGGACCCGATGCAGGCGGCGAACACGGGTCCGGCCTGCAGAACACGAGAACCCTCGTGCGTCGGAACTCCCCAATCCTGCGCGCTCCTGCCCCGCACTTCACAGCCGCAAGCCCATCCTCTGGAGCTGTGACCACTTCCCCGCCCCGCGCCATCACCCTTGACCTGGACGACACCCTGTGGCCGGTGTGGCCGGCGATCGAGCGCGCCGAGACCGCCCTGCACGATTGGCTGCTGCAGCACTGCCCGAACACGGCTGAACAGTTTCCGCTGGCGCGCATGCGCGAGCTGCGGGCACACATCGCCGAGCGGAATCCGCAGATCTCGCACGACTACTGCACGCAGCGGCGGCTGTCGCTGCAGCAGGCGCTGCGTGAGAGCGGCGACGACCATGCCCATGCGGACACCGCCTATGAGGTGTTCTTCGCCGCCCGCAACGAGATCGAACTCTATGCAGACAGCCTGGCCGCACTGCGCCGTCTGGCGGCGCGGATGCCGCTGGCGGCGCTGACCAACGGCAACGCCTGCATCCAGCGGATCGGTTTGGGCGAGCATTTCCAGTTTTCGCTCGGCGCGCGCGAACACGGCGCGGCCAAGCCCGATGCCAGTATCTTCCATGCCGCCTGCGCGCGGCTAGGCCTGCCGCCTGCAGACGTGCTGCACGTTGGCGACGACCCGCATATGGACGTACTCGGCGCCCGTCGCGCCGGCCTGCGCGCGGTGTGGATCAACCGCCGCGACGAGGCCTGGGAGCACGAGGAGCAGCCCGACCTGATTGTTCACACCTTGACCGAGCTGGCGGACTGGCTGGAGGCGCGAGGTTAGGGAGTTGGGAGTTGGGAGTTGGGAGTTGGGAGTTGGGAGTTGGGATTGGGGATTGGGGATTCAAAGCTGGCGGCGTGCGGGTCGGGCGATCTCCCGCCGACGACGGCGAGCGCTGCACGCTTCTAGCGCCCTGCGGGGGATCTCTTAAATCGCTGCCTCCGCGGCACCGGCTTTAAATCCCCAATCCCCAAACTCCAATCCCTGCTTCCAAGAAAATCCGCCCCAGCGCAACGCGATACGATGCACCCCCTGCTGCGCCCCGCCGCCGCCGCTGCGGTCGCCGCGCCTCCGCATCTCAGGACACCGACGCATGAATGGTTTTGCCGCTGCGGCCGATGCCGGCCACGCCTGCCCACTGATCGTCTGCACTGAAGCCTCGCTGCCGGCGCTGCTGGAAAGCCTCGGCAGCAGCGCCACGCGCTGGGCCCAGGCGCAGGGATTCGCGGCACAGCCGGGCAGCACGCTGCTGCTGCCGTCCGACACTGGCGGACTGTCTGCGGCGCTGGCGGGGGTGAGTTCGGCGGACGACCCCTGGGCCCTGGCCGCACTGCCGCTCAGCCTGCCGGAAGGGGTTTACACGCTCGATCCGCGCGGGCTGACGCCGAGCCCTGCGGCCAGCGTGATCGGCTGGGGCCTCGGCAGCTATCAGTTCACCCGCTACCGCAAACCGACGCGGGCACCCGCCAAGCTGGCGCTGGATCTGACCGCGCCGGAGCTGGTCGAAGCCGCGGCACAGCTGCGCGCCAGCAGCCTGGTGCGCGACCTCATCAACACGCCCACCGAGCACATGGGCCCGGAGCACCTGGAGCACACCGCGCGCACGCTCGCCCAGGCCCACGGCGGCCAGCTCAGCAGCGTGGTCGGCGAGGCGCTTATCAGCGATAACTTTCCGGCCATCCACGCGGTCGGCCGCGCCAGCCATCGGGCCCCGCGGCTGATCGAGCTGAACTGGGGCGATCCCGCGCATCCAAAGCTCGCCATCGTCGGCAAGGGCGTGTGCTTCGACACCGGCGGGCTGGACATCAAGCCGGCCGACGGCATGCGCAACATGAAGAAAGACATGGGCGGTGCCGCCCACGCGCTCGGCCTGGCGCAGCTGGTGATGAGCCTGCAGCTGCCGGTGCGCCTGCAGCTGCTGGTGCCGGCGGTGGAGAACGCGATCGCCGGCAACGCCTTCCGGCCCGGTGAGGTCATCGATACCCGCGCCGGCCACACGGTGGAGATCGACAACACCGACGCCGAGGGCCGCCTCGTTCTGTGCGACGCGCTGACCTATGCCGCTGAATCCAAGCCCGACTTGATCATGGATTTTGCGACGCTGACAGGGGCCGCGCGCATCGCGCTGGGGCCCGACCTGCCGGCGCTGTTTGCCAACCGCGACGCGCTGGCGGCCGACTATCTGGCGGCCGGCGAGGCCCAGCGGGATCCACTGTGGCGGATGCCGCTGTGGCGGCCGTATTTCAGCTATCTGAAATCCGGCATCGCCGACTTCGCCAACTCCGGCGGCTCGCGCATGGCCGGCTGTATTACCGCTGCGCTCTACCTCGACCGCTTCGTCGATGCCGAACAGGCCTGGACCCATGTCGATGTGTACAGCTGGAACGACATCGACCGCCCCGGCCGCCCCGCCGGCGGCGAGGCGCAGGGCCTGCGCGCGGCCTGGGCCTTCTTGAGCAAGCGCTACGCACGCTGAGCGCTTCACCCCATTGCCCACCGGCGCAGCGACACACTGCCGCGCCTTGATCCCTTCCAACGCTGCGGACCCCCTCCCATGAGCGAGCCAGCCGACCGTTCCGACGCCCTGCTTGAGGCCCTGCGCATCCCGCGCGGCGAGAACAGCCGCCGCCGGCGCCGACGCTGGCCGTGGGTGCTGGCCGCGTTCGTGGTCATCATCGGCCTGGTTGTGGTGGTGGGGCGGATGCGCCCGGCCGTGGTCGAGGTCACCCAGGCCCGCAGCGCCGCCGAGGCCGGCCCGGCCTCGCTGCTGGATGCGTCGGGCTTCGTCACCCCGCGGCGGATCGCCACGGTGTCCTCGAAAATCACCGGCCGCGTGCTGGAAGTGCTGATCGAAGAAGGCCAGCGCGTGGTCGAGAACGAACTGCTGGCGCGGCTCGACCCGATCGACGCCGAGGCGCAGCGCTCGCTGGCCCAGGCGCAGCTGGCCAGCGCGCAGTCGCAGCTGGCCGAAGCCGCCGCGCAGCTGGAATTCGCCGGCAGCGCGCTGAAGCGCCAGCAGGAGCTGGCCGCCCGCAAGCTGGTCTCCGATGCCGCGCTGGAGCAGGCGCAGACCGAGCGCGATGCGCGCGCCGCGCGGCTGACCTCACTGCGGCGCGCCGTTGACGTCGCCCGCGAGCAGGTCGCGGTGACCGACCTCAGCGTCGCCAACACCGAGATTCGCGCGCCGTTTGCCGGCGTCATCATCGCCAAGGCGGCGCAGCCGGGCGAGATGATCTCGCCGGTGTCGGCCGGCGGCGGCTTCACCCGCACCGGCATCGGCACCCTGGTCGACATGGATTCGCTGGAGGTCAACGTCGACGTCAACGAGGCCTACATCGGCCGGGTGCAGCCGGGCATGCCGGTCGAGGCCGTGCTGAACGCCTACCCCGACTGGAAGATCCCCAGCAGCGTGATCGCCATTGTGCCGACCGCCGACCGCAGCAAGGCGACGGTCAAAGTGCGCATAGCGCTGGACAGCAAAGACAGCCGCATCGTCCCCGACATGGGCGTACGGGTGAGCTTTTTCGAGACTCGCGCCGCCGACGCGCCGCCGCTGCAGGGCGTGCTGCTGGCCGATCGCGCGGTGGTGGTGGATGCAGACGGCGTTGAGCCGGCAGAGCGCGGCCATGTGTTCGTTCTGGAAGACGGCCTGGTGCGCCGCATCGAGGTCAGCCTCGGCGAGCAGCGCACCGGCGAGCGCCAGGTAGTGTCGGGTTTGAGCGACGGCCAGCAGGTGGTGCTGTCGCCGCCGGCAACGCTGGAAGACGGCGCCCGCGTCAGCGTCAAGGGCCGCTGAGACCGTGGCCGGCACGCCGCTGGTTGAAATCCGCCAGCTGACCAAGGCCTACGTGCGCGGCAGCCAGCGCGTCGAGGTGCTGCACGGTATCGACCTGGACATCGCCACCGGCGATTTCGTCGCCCTGATGGGGCCATCGGGCTCGGGCAAAACCACGTTGCTCAACCTGATCGGCGGGATCGATTCGCCCAGCTCCGGCGTGCTGAAAGTCGGCGGCGCGCGGATCGAGAGCTTCAGTGCGGACCAGTTGGCCGGCTGGCGCGCCGAAACGGTCGGCTTCATTTTCCAGAGCTACAACCTGATGCCGGTGCTGTCGGCGCAAAAGAACGTCGAGCTGCCGCTGCTGCTGACCGATTTCGGCGCCGGAGAGCGCGCCCGCCGCGCCGCGATCGCGCTGAAGCTGGTGGGGCTGTCCGACCGCGCCGGGCATAAACCGAATGAGCTCTCCGGCGGCCAGCAGCAGCGCGTGGCGATCGCCCGCGCGCTGGTCTCGGACCCCAAGCTGCTGATCTGCGACGAACCCACCGGCGACCTCGACCGCAAAACCGCCGACGAAGTGCTGACCCTGCTGCAGCGGCTCAACAGCGAGTTCGGCAAGACCATCATCATGGTCACCCACGACCCCAAAGCCGCCGAGTACGCCCGCCACACGGTGCACCTGGACAAGGGCACGTTGGTCAAGGGAGGCGGGAGCTAGGGATTCGGGATTCGGGCTGGGATGGGGATTGGGGATTGGGGATTCAGAGCCGCGTGGTCTTCGGGCATCTCGCACGCGCGGGCCTTGACCGGCCGACCCACGCATCGATCACCGGCGGCGCGTCAAGCAGCCGCCCTACTCCGGCGGCAACAACAGAGCGCTGCAGCTTGGCGCCGCGTTCCCGACCTTCGGCAAATCCCCAATCCCCAATCCCGCAACACAACAGGGCCGGCGATAGCCGGCCCTGTTGTGTGGCCGCGCAGCGAAGCGAAAGCGCCTACAGCCCCAGCGCTTTCTCCGCAGCCACATAGGGCAGCTTGAAACCCTCGGCCACCGGCTGATAGGTGACATGGCCGGCGTGCACGTTCAGGCCGCGCAGCAGGTGGATGTTCTCAGCCATGGCGCGCTTGCCGCCCTTGTTGGCGAGCTCCAGGATGAACGGCAGGGTCGCATTATTCAGCGCAAAGGTGCTGGTGCGCGGCACCGCGCCGGGCATGTTGGCCACGCAGTAGTGCACGACTTCGTCGACGATGTAGGTCGGGTCGGCGTGGGTGGTGGCGTGCGAGGTCTCGAAGCAGCCGCCCTGGTCGATGGCGACGTCGACCACGGCCGCGCCGGGCTTCATGCGCTTGACCGTCTCGGCGCTGACCAGCCTGGGCGCCGCGGCGCCGGGGATCAGCACGCCGCCGATCACCAGCTCAGCATTCAGCACGTGCGACTCGACTGCGTCGGCGGAGGAAAACACCGGCTCGATGCGGGTGCCGAACTGCGCCACCAGCCGGCGCAGCACGTCGACGTTGCGGTCGAGGATCACCACGCGGGCGCCCAAGCCCACCGCCATCAGCGCCGCGTTGGCGCCGACCACGCCGCCGCCGAGGATCACCACCTTGGCCGGCTCCACGCCGGGCACGCCGCCGAGCAGCACGCCGCGGCCGCCGGTGGCCTTCTGCAGCGCGGTGGCGCCGGCCTGGATCGACATGCGGCCGGCGACTTCAGACATCGGCGCCAGCAGCGGCAGGCCACCGTTGTACGCGGTGACAGTTTCATAGGCGATGCAGGTCGCCCTGGACTTGATCAGATCCTCGGTCTGCGCCCAGTCCGGCGCCAGATGCAGGTAAGTGAATAAAACCTGGCCCTCGCGCAGGCGGGCGCGCTCGACCGCCTGCGGCTCCTTCACCTTGACGATCATCTCGGCCTTGGCGAACACCTCGTCGGCGCCGCCCAGCACCTGGGCGCCGGCGGCTTCGTAGGCGGCGTCGGTAAAACCAATGCCCATGCCGGCCTGGGTTTCCACCACCACCTGATGCCCGTTCTGCACCAGCTCGCGCACCGAGGCCGGGACCATGCCGACGCGGTATTCGTGGTTCTTGATCTCTTTGGGTACGCCGATAAGCATGGGTGCGGCCTCTTGGATGAGTCAGGGGGAACGCCTGTCGTGACGCGGTTCAGCAGAGCAGATTCCCTACCCGTGCGGTCGCAGGCAAAACGATTGAGAAGTTTAGTGTCGGTTTTGCAGAGTATTTGACTGTAGATTGTCGGCTGCCGCGCAATTCTGTCGGCAGACACCGCCCGGACAGCAGGAAACTCGGTGAAGCAGACACAAACTTCGGTAAATCAACTGGATAGGATAGATCGGCGAATCCTGCGCGAACTCCAGCGCGACGGCCGCCTAGCCAACGTCGAGCTGGCCAAACGAGTGGGCCTGTCGCCCACGCCCTGCCTGGATCGGGTCAAGAAGCTGGAGGACGAGGGCTATATTCGGGGCTACCACGCGCACCTGAACCCGCAAAAGCTTTCCGCCGGGCTGCTGGTGTTCGTCGAGATCCGCCTGCTGCGCACGGCGATGGACGTGTTCGAGGAGTTCAAACAGGCCGTGGTGAGGCTGCCGCAGGTACTCGAATGCCATCTGGTCTCCGGCGACTTCGACTACCTGATCAAAGCCCGCGTCGCTGACATGGCCGCCTACCGGCAGCTGCTCGGCGCCACCCTGCTGACCCTCCCGCACGTCTCCGGCTCACGCAGCTACGCGGTGATGGAGGAGGTCAAGGAGACCCTGGAGCTGGACGTCCGCGACTAGCCGCCGGCTGTGTGGATCGGGCCGGCGCAGATGCGCTCTATCCCGAATCGGGGCGCTGCGAGGGCACCGACGGCGAACACGCGAGATCGCAGGCCTGAGCGCTAGTCCGACGGGCCTCGCTGCAGGCCCTGGCGCGCGGCGGGCTGCACCCAGATTCGCGTCCACATCTCCTCCAGGCGCCGTCGAACCTGCAGCGAGAAGGCCAGCTGCTGGGGGCGGATTTCTTCGATGCCCTGCTCGCTGACCTTGGCCACGGCGAAGTTGAAGCTGTAGTCGGGCTCGGCGCCCATGCGCAGGTCGGACAGCACCACCAGGCCCTCGCGCACTTCGGTCTTCATGAAGCCGCGATTGAACCATTCGAGACGTTCGACCGCCGGCAGTGCCTCGACCTGCGCGCGCGCCTGGGTGTCGGTGCGATAGCGGCGGAAGGCGATCGGCCCCTGATCCGCCCACAGCGAATGCTCGCCCTCCAGAAACCCGTCAGGGGTCATCACCACCACCCGCCACAGGAGTGTCTGAAAAGGCATCGGCGCCGTGAAGTGCGGAGCCTTCTCAAACCCGCTGTCGGCAAGGCTGCGCTCGACCTCGCGCTCGACCAGCGCCTTGGCGGCCAGCGACCAGCCGAGGTAGGCGCTGGAGAGGGCCAGGCCCAGCACCAGTGCGCGCTGGCCCGCCAGCCGTGCGCGCCAGGCCCAGGCGAGCGTGCAGCCGGCCAGCAGCGGCAGGGTGTAGAGCGGGTCGATGATGAACACCGACGACCACATCACCGGCGGCGTGGCCAGCGGCCACAGAAGCTGAGTGCCGTAAACGGTCAATGCGTCGAGCAGCGGATGGGTCAGCAAGGCGAGCTGGATGCCAAACAGCCAGCGCCGCGGCGCCTCGCGCACCGGCGTCCAGCGCTTGAGCAGCCACCACAGCAGCAGCCCCACCCACGGCAGCACCAGCAGCGAATGCGAGGCCCCGCGGTGCAGGGTCATCTGCTCGACCGGATCCAGCGACAGCAGGGACAGCGGCAGCACATCAAGATCCGGCAGGGTGCCGAGCGCGGCGCCCGCCAGCAGCGCGGAGCGGCGGCGAGATGCCGGAACGCAGACGGCTACCGCCGCTGCGCCCAGCAAAATCTGACTCAAGGAATCCACGGGCGCTGCCGCAGCGGCAGAATCAGTCGACCGACACCCGCAGCGGGCTGCTGTCGGGGATTACCCGCGCCGCCAGCTTGGAATCCGCCTGCAGCAGGTCGACCGCATCGATCAGCAGGTGCGCGGTCTCGCGCAGCAGCGCGTCGAGCTTGTCATCCTCAACCGTGTCGTCGGCCTCAATCGGGCGCTCATCGGCCTGCAGGCCGTCGTCGAGCTGAGCGACCGCGTCGGCCGCGGGCTCGGCTCCCGCCTCTGCGGGCTTGCCCTTGGCCTTGCGCTGGGCCTCGCGCGACTCTCGCTTGGTCTGCTCACGGTCGCGCTCGGCGCGACGCTCGGCTTCATTCAGCGAGATGGTCCTGCGCTCGCGCAGGCCGCGGTACTGGTCAACGTCCTCGACCCACCACTGGAACTCCTGGTCGACCGCCACCCGGGCGTCATGCTTGGCCTTCAGAATCGGCAGCAGCGACTCGAAGTTGCCGTAGCTTTCAAACCGCGCCGCCGGAATGGCCGCCCACGGCAGGGCGTTGTCGTAAACGCTTTCGCCGTACTCGGTGGCGTCCCAGGTGACCGGGAAATCGATGTCCGGCAGCACGCCCAGGTTCTGGGTGCTGCCGCCGGCGATGCGGAAGAACTGCGCGACGGTGATCTTCAGGTGGCCCAGGCCCGGGTTTTCGCGGGCGAACATGTCGAGGTCGACCAGGTTCTGCACGGTGCCCTTGCCGAAGGTGGGCTCACCGACGATCAGGCCGCGGCCGTAGTCCTGGATGGCGCCGGCAAAGATCTCCGATGCCGAGGCCGAAGCGCGGTTGACCAACACCGCCAGCGGGCCATCCCAGGCCACGCCGGGCTTGCGATCGGACTCCACCGAAATACGTCGGCCGGCGTCCTTGACCTGCACCACCGGGCCCTTGTCGATGAACAGGCCGGTCAGCTCGACCGCCTCATTGAGCGAGCCGCCGCCGTTGTTGCGCAGGTCGATGACGATGCCTTCGACCTTGGCTTCCTGCAGCTCCTGCAGCAGCCGCGCCACGTCGCGCGTGGCCGAACGGAAGTCCGGCTCGTCGCGACGACGGCCTTCGAAATCCTGATAGAACGCCGGCAGCGAGATCACCCCCACCCGGCGCAGGCTGTCGCCCTCGCCAAATTCGATCACCTGCTGCTTGGCGGCCTGTTCTTCCAGCTTGACCTTCTGCCGATCCAGACTGAGCAGCACGTGCTCGCCGTCGATGCCGACCTCGGCCGGCAGCACGTCCAGTCGAACCACTGAATCCTTGGGCCCGCGGATCAAATCCACCACGTCATCCAGGCGCCAGCCGACCACGTCGACCATCGGCCCTTTGGCGCCCTGACCGACCGCAAGGATGCGATCGCCGGGCTTGATCTTGCCGGACAGCGCCGCCGGACCGCCGGGCACCACCGAGCGAACCACGGTGAACTCTTCATCGTTACGGCTCAGAACTGCGCCGATGCCCTCCAGCGACAGCCGCATCGCCATGTTGAAATTCTCGGAGGTGCGCGGGTTCATATAGGCGGTATGCGGCTCGATCTCGCCGGCATAGGCATTCATAAAGGTCTGGAACACGTCCTCGGCGTCGATCTGGTGCACGCGGGTGCCGAAATTCTTGTAGCGCTTGTCGAGGGTGTCGCGGATCGCATCAATCTCGCGCCCGGCCAGACGCAGGCGCAGCACATCGTTCTTGACGCGCAGCCGCCACAGCTCATCGAGCGCGTCGGTCGACTCTGCCCAGGCCGCCTTCTCGCGGTCGAAGCTGTAGGACTCCTCCAGCGAGAAATCGAACTCCTGCTTCAGCAGCTCACGGTTGGAGGCAATTCGCTCGTCCACCCGCTGTAGATAGACGTTGAATATCTCGAAGGCAGGCGACAGCCGGCCTTCCAGAATCGCGTCGTCGAGGCGCAGCCGATAGCTGCTGAAGGCTTCAACGTCGGCACCGCGCAGGAACAGCTTGTCGGCATCGAGCGACTCGAGGTAGCGGTCGAAAATTCGCCCTGACAGCGCATCGTCGAGTTTCTGCGGGCTGTAGTGAAAGCGCGAGTTGCTGACCAGCTGCGACATCCAGCGCGCGGCCTCGGTCTGCTGGGCGTTGGGCTCCAGCGCCAGCGCTTCGCCCTGGCCTGCATCGGGTTTCGCCGAAAGCTGCGAGAGCGGCGCGAGCAGCGCGATGAGCAGCAGGGCGGAGCGGGACGTGAACAAGCGCATGCCATTTACCTTGATGATCGCCGCCGGCGCGGGCGCGAGAGCCTGATGATGCCAGCCCGCTAACGCGGCCGCGAGGGTCGACTGTGGGAACCGTGACGGGGATTGAGGCCGGCCAGCGGCGCGAGTTCCCGTCGGCACGTCGACGTTTACCTTGCGCCCGGGTTTGTAGTCGTGGCGTGTGCCGCCGGGCGATAGGCCGGACGTCCCGGTTGCGCTCTACAGCTCGACGAAGCCTGCGTCCTGCGCCATGCGGTCGGCGTGGTAGCTGGACCGCACCAGCGGGCCGGAAGCGATGTGGGTGAAGCCTATCTCAAGCCCGATGCGTTCGAAGTCGGCGAATTCGTCCGGGTGCCAGTAGTGCATCACCGGGTGATGGTGCGGAGTGGGCTGCAGGTACTGGCCGATGGTGACCATGTCGACGTCGTGCGCGCGCAGGTCGCGCAGGGCGCCGATGACCTGATCCTTGGCTTCGCCGAGGCCGAGCATGATTCCGGACTTGGTGGCCACGTTCGGGTGCTGCGCCTTGAAGCGCTGCAGCAGCTTGAGCGACCAGTCGTAGTCGGCGCCGGGGCGGACGTTGGTGTAGAGCTCGCGGACGGTTTCGAGGTTGTGGTTGAACACGTCCGGCGGGTTGGTGGCGAGGATCTCCAGCGCGCGGTCCATGCGGCCCTTGCCGCGGAAGTCCGGGGTCAGGATTTCGATCTTGATGGTTGGCGAAAGCGCGCGGGTTTCGCGGATGCAGTCGACGAAATGCTGGGCACCGCCGTCGCGCAGGTCGTCGCGGTCGACCGAGGTGATCACCACGTACTTCAGGCGCATGTCGGCGATGGTGCGGGCGAGCTTCAGCGGCTCGGCCATGTCCGGCGGCTTGGGCCGGCCGTGGGCGACATCGCAGAAGCTGCAGCGGCGGGTGCAGACCTCGCCGAGGATCATGAAGGTCGCGGTGCCGTGGCTGAAGCACTCGTGGATGTTCGGGCAGCTGGCCTCTTCGCAGACCGTCACCAGCGCGTTTTCGCGCAGGCGCGATTTGAGCTGCTGCACGGCGTTGCCGGACGGCAGACGCACGCGGATCCAGGAAGGCTTGCGCAGAATCGGCGCGTTCTCGAACTGCACCGGGCTGCGGCCGATTTTGCCTTCGCCCAGTTGTTTCTCACCCATCACCATCAGCGGGATCTCGCGCGGGGCGGGCTTGATGATGACGGAGTCGCTCATGCGTGGCTTGAGTCCGGTTCGGGGAGGGGAAAAGCAAGGTCCGGCTTCGGGCCGGCCTGCGGATGAAGTTCGAACGCTTCGGCGAGCGTGCGGACCAGCACCGCAGCGGCCTCAGCGAGGGTTGCGGGGCCGCCCAAGTCTAGCAGCTGGGTCACTTTGAGCCCCTCGTAGCCGCAGGGGTTGATGCCGGCATAGGGCGAAAGGTCCATGGCCACATTGAAGGCCAGGCCGTGAAAGCTGCAGCTACGCCGAACCCGCAGCCCCAGCGCCATCACCTTGGCGCCGTCGACGTAGATGCCGGGCGCGCCGCTGACGCGCTCGCCGCGGATATTCCATTCGGCCAAGGCGTCAATCGTCGCCTGCTCGATGCGGCAGACCAGCTCGCGCACGCCAATGCCCAGCCGGCGCAGGTCGAGCAGTGGATAAGCAACCAGCTGGCCCGGGCCGTGGTAGGTGACTTGGCCGCCGCGATCAACTCGCACCACCGGCACGTCGCCCGGCAGCAGCACGTGCTCGGGCTTGCCGGCCTGGCCGAGGGTGAAGACGGGGTCGTGCTCGACCAGCCACAGCTGGTCGGGGTCGGCGGGGCCGCGGCGGTCGGTATACGCCTGCATCGCCCGCCACACCGGCGCGTAGGGCTGGCGGCCGAGCTCGCAGATCTGCAGAACGCGGGGCGCTACAGCGTCCACTTGATGCCGGGCAGGCCGCGCAGCGCGCCGTGTGCAGCGTCATAGTCCTCGCGGCACTGCGCCTCGAAGGCCAGGCTCACCGACAGGTAGGTGCCGCCACTGGAGCCGCGCGACTTCACGCTGTCGGCGTCAAACGCAAGGCCGAGCGCGGTGATCGCGCCGGTGACCCTCTCGACCCAGTCGGCGCTGGCCACGCCGACCGCAGTGATCTCGATACGGCAGGGAAACTCGAAGCCGCGCTGCTCGGGCGCGGCGCCGGGGGGTTGACTGGTCATGGCCGCATTATCGCGGCCGAGGGCGTGATTCCCAAGTCGAGCAGACCGCAAGTCGAGCAGACCGCGAGCCTGGCCGATCACGCCGGCACCGGGCCTCAGCGCGCGCCGCGCCGGGGGTGTCGCGAATGCTGCTGTATGCCGTCGGCCAGCAGCGCGCGCTCGTGCGGCTCCAGCCGTTCGGCCAAACGCAGCAGACCGGCATGGGCAATCTCTGCGGTGGCCTGCTCGCGCGCGCGAACTTCGGCCAGGGCGGCGGCCAGCTCGCTGGCGTCGAACTCAGGCGCCTGCAGCACCGCCTGCACCTGCGAGCGCGCGTCGCGCAGCGCCCGCGCCGAGGCCATCAGCTCGCGGCGCTGGCCCTGCAGGGCTTCGCGGACAATGCCGCGGCGTTCGGGCGGCAGCGCGCGCTCCAGCCCGCGCGGGTCCGGCAGGCTGCGCTGCGGGCCCGGCGCTTCGGCGCTCGCGGTCGGCGGCTGGCGCCAGACCAGCCCGGCCAGCGCCGCGGCCAGCAGCAGGTTCAGGCTGACCGACAGCAGCAGTGCGATACGGAACGGCGTACTCAGCGCGCTCACGGCAGCTCCTCGTCAAAACCCTCGTCCAGCCAGGCCAGGGCGAGGTAGGTGTGCAGATCGGATTCGGCCGACGCGTCCAGCGACCGGGTGGGAATCAGCCAGGACAGGCCGAAACCCAGGCTGAGCGCGCAGGCAAAGGCGGGCCCCGCCAGGCGCAGACCGCCAAGCTCGATCCACAGGTCGCGCCAGCCAAACCGAGGCCTGGGCCGGTTTGTCGCCGAAGGCAGCGGCTTGGCGGCGGCGGGCGCGGGCGTAGACGACAGCGCTGATGCGGCCTGCGCTGCAGCCGGCGCCTGCTGCAGGATGCGCGCTGCCAGCGACTCCGGCAGCGCGGGCGCGGGCAGGCTGGCGAGCGCCGCATCGAGGGCCTGCGCGTCGGCCCATTCGGCCCGCAGCGCCGGGTCGGCCTGCAGCGCGGCTGTGAGGGTGGCGCCCTCGCCCGCCGGCCAGCGCGCCGGATCAGCGCCATACGCGGCGATCAGCGCCTGCAGGCGCGTGCGGCTGGGTGCGCTGCGCCGCGTTCGGCTCATGTGGATTCGGCTCATGGGGAACCTCCGTGATGTTCAAGCGTGTCGCTGCGCAGCGCGCGTCGGGCGCGCGCCAGCAGCGATTCCAGGGCGTCCTCACCCACGCCCATCGCGGCGGCGGCTTCGGCCTGGGTGAATCCTTCCAGATGAAACAAGACCAGCGCCTCGCGCTGACGCTCCGGCAGTCGCGCGATGGCCTGGTGCAGCTGGGCGCTTCGCTCACCGCGCAGGGCTTCGGCCTCGGGCGGTCGAGTCGCCGCGTCTTCGATCGATTCGTCGAGTTCGGCCTGCGGCCGCAGCCGGCGCAGACGATCCCGGCACAGGTTGACGGTGACGGTGTGGATCCAGGTCCGAACCTGGGCTTCGCCGCGGCGCCAACCGGAACCTGCCTGCCACAGCTTCAGAAACAGCTCCTGGGCGACGTCCTGCGCTTCGCTGGCATCGCCCAGCAGGCGCGCGGCAAGGCGATGCACGCGCGGCAGATGGCGCTCGACCAGCGCCGCACAGGCGGCACCGTCGCCGGCCGATGCCGCCTTGAGCAGGTCGGCATCGGGGTCCGGCGCGGGCGGGGCCTGGACGGGCGCGGGCAGAGGCACGGGACGTTGGGGCCGAGCCGGGCTCAGCCGCCGCGCGGGCCGTGGCGAGGTCCGTCTTGACGAGCGGGCCTGGCCAGCTCGTCGGCTTCGATCACGCCGTCGCCGTTGCGGTCCATCCGCTGCAGGCGCTGGGCGTGGGCGGAGGCGAATTCCTCGGTGCTGAGGCTGCCGTCGGCGTTGGCGTCCATCTTCTGCCGCTGCCGCTGCTGACGAGCTGCCTGCGCCTCCGCGCGCCTGGCGTCGCGAAAGGCCTGCAGCTCTTCGGTAGCGATCAGGCCGTCGCCGTTGGCATCGACTTCAGCCGCATGCGCGGCGGCCGCGGCGTCGATCTCGGTCTGGCTGAGGCTGCCGCTGGCGTCGCTGTCAAAGCGCTGCAGCAGGCCGGCGTGGCGGGCTTCGCGATGGGCCTGCACCTCGGCCTGTCTACCCTCGGACTCGGGCCCCTGAGCGGGCCGCTGCGCGACGGCGGCGGTGGCGGTGGCGAACAGACTGGCGGTGATCGCCAGCGCAATCAGGCAGCGGGTGGATGAGCGGGACATGGGGAACTCCTCGGCGTCGGGATCAAGGCGGGCTGCCTTGTGGGTTTCAACGCGGCCGGCCGCGGTATCCGTCGCCGCGCGCAAGGCGTTCGTTCAGGCTAAGCCTGCGCGGCTCACTGAGCAGGCCAACGGGGCAGTGCCGCACAGCGGCCGATGCGCAATCCCGAATCGTCGACTCCTCGACTCCCGACTCCCGACTCCCGACTCCCGACTCCCGATTCCCGGATTCCGACTTCCGATTCCCGGATTCCGACTTCCGAATCCAGACTCCCGATTCCCGATTCGCGAATCAAGGCTCAGCCTACTCGGAGTCCCACCACAGCATCAGCCCGTCCCAGCTGCGGCCGAAGAAACCGGCCTCGGGTGCGGCCTGCAGCGCCACCAGCGGGCGTTCGACCAGGGTCTGATCGTCCAGCGTGACCCGCAGCGTGCCCACCGCCTGGCCCTTGTCGAACGGCGCCAGCAGGGGCTTGGGCAGATCCAGCACCGCCTTGATCTGCGCGTACTTGCCGCGCGCCACGGTCAGCTGCAGCGGCTCGGCCAGGCCCAGCGGCAAGGTGCTCAGCTCGCTCTTCCAGATCTGCGGCTCGGTGAGCGTCTCGCCGGCGGCATAGACCTGGTGCGATTCGAAAAAGCGGAAACCGTAGTTGAGCAGGGCCTGACTGTCGTCGGCGCGCTTCTTCTCGCCGGAGGAGCCCATGATCACGCTGATCAGGCGCATGCCCTCGCGCTCGGCCGAGGCCACCAGGCAATAGCCTGCCGCCGAGGTGTGGCCGGTCTTGATGCCGTCCACGGTGGCGTCGCGCCACAGCAGCGAATTGCGGTTGTGCTGGGTGATGCCGTTCAGGGTCAGCTCTTTCTGCGAATGCACCGCGTAGTGGTCAGGGAAGTCGCGAATCAGCGCGCGTGCGAGCACGGCGATGTCGCGGGACGTGGTGTACAGATTGGGATCCGGCAGGCCGGTGCTGTTGGTGTAGAAGGTGCCGCTCATGCCGAGCTGCTGGGCATAGCGGTTCATCAGGTCGGCGAACGTATCCTCGCTGCCGGCGACATGCTCGGCCAGCGCAATCGAGGCATCGTTGCCGCTCTGGATGATCATCCCGTACAGCAAGTCCTGCAGGCGCGCGCTGGAGTTCACCGGCAGAAAGCTGGTCGAACCATCGGTGCCGCCGCCGCCGCGCTTCCAGGCGTATTCGGAGATCCGCACCGGGTCATCGATACCGACCTTGCCGGCGGCGATCTCGGCCGAGACCACGTAGGAGGTCATCACCTTGGTGATGCTCGCCGGCTCGACGCGGGCGTCGATGTTTTCGCCCATCAGCACTTGGCCGGTGGCGTAGTCCATCAGCAGCCAGGCGGTGCCCTCAACGCTGGGCGGCTGCGGCGCGGGCACCGGCACTGCCGGACGCGGCGCGGGCTGCGGCAGCGGCTGCGGGCTGGGCACGGGCTGCGGGCTGGGCGCCTGGGCGAAGCTGGCGGTAGCGAAGGCCGCGGCGCCGCACAGGGCGGCGGCCAGCAGACGGCTATTGATCGATTTCATAACGGGTCTTCCCTGTCGGTTGGACGGAATGGGTGGGCGCTGTCTACGACGGCTCAGGGGCTCACCGGGCGCGGCGTGCCCAGGCCCAGCCGCTGCACGCGCTCGACAATGCCCGGCTGGCTGTCGACGTCGACGGGGCCAATGCGCACGCGGAACACGACGGTGCCGCCGACGTCCGCGCGCTGCAGCTGCACCGGCCGGATGCCGGCACCCAGCAGCTGGTGCTGGACCCGCAGCGCGTTGTCGCGTTCCGAAAAGCTGCCGACCTGCAGCAGCACGTCGCCGGCTTCGGTCCGCGGCGGTGGCTCAGGCCGCGCAGTGCCGCCCGCGGCGCGCGCGGCGGGGGGTGCTGGGCCGACCTGCGCGTGCATGCCGGGCGGCACGATCGCGCGCACTTCGACCGGGCCGGTACCGCGAATATGGATGCCCAGCTTGACCGCCGCTGCATAGGACAGATCGATCAGGCGGTCAGCGTGGAACGGCCCACGGTCATTGATCCGCACGGTGATGCTGCGGCCGTTCTCAAGGTTGGTGACCCGCGCGTAGGTCGGCAGCGGCAGCGTCTTGTGCGCGGCGGTGAACAGGTACATGTCGTAGGGCTCGAAGCTGGAAGTCGGCCGACCGTGAAACTTGGTGCCGTACCAACTCGCCACGCCGCGCTCGACGTAGCCTTCCGCGCTGTTCATCACGTGATAGCGGCGGCCCAGCACCACGTAGGGGCTGTGGTTGCCGTAGCGGGCGCGCGGCTCGGGCCTCGGCACCGGCTCGGGCAGGCGGCTTACATCGGGCGGAACCTCGGGCCCGCCGTCGCGGATATGCGGCGCGTAGAGTCCGCCGCCTGGCTCGCCGGCCGGCTCACCCTGGCTGGGCGGGCGCGGCGCCGGCGGCGGCGGCGGCGGGATCGAGCCGCCGCTGTGCTCGGGCGGGCGCTCGGCGCGGGGTTTGCCGGTGCCGGCGCAGGCCGACAGCAGCAGCACAAGCGCCAATACTCCGACCGCACGAACGACGCCTGCAGGGCGGGCGAAACTCACGGAGCCAGCGGCGTGGCGCCGTCAGGCCGGGCCGGGGCGATCTCGCCGGCCAGCTGGAACACCGCCAGCGAATACAGCGGCGAGCGGTTGTAGCGCGAAATCACATAAAAATTCTTGAACGCGATCCAGTGCTCGCGGCCCTGCGCGCCGTCGAGGTTCAGCACCGTCGCCGGCAGGTCGGCGCCGACCGCGTTTTGCGGGCGATAGCCGCGCTCGGCAAGGTCGGCCATTCGGTGCGTGGCTTCCAGGTTGCCGGGAACGAACTCCTCGGCGGCCTCGAAGCGGGCCGCAATCACCACCGGGCGGCCGCGCTCCCAGCCGTGATCGACAAAGTAGTTGGCGATCGAGGCGGTGATGTCGGGCAGCGAGCCCCACAGGTCGCGGCGGCCGTCGCCATCGCCGTCCACCGCGTAGGCGCGGTAGCTCGACGGCATGAACTGGCCCCAGCCCATCGCCCCGGCATAGCTGCCGCGGGCGCTGTCGATTTCGACCTGTTCTTCTTCAGCCAGCTTCAGGAAAGCCGCCAGCTCGCTGCGGAAAAAAGGCGCGCGCCGCGGGTAGAACAGGCCCAGGGTGTACAGCGCATCGAGCACCCGGTGGCTGCCGGTAATTCTCCCGTAGCTGGTTTCCACGCCCATGATCGCGACGATCATTTCGGCGGGCACGCCGCTGTCGACCTCGATTTTGGACAGCAGCGACCAGTGCTCGCGCAGGAAGCTGCGGCCGTCGTTGATGCGGCGATCGTTGATGAAGATCGGCCGATAGTCGCGCCAGGGCTTGGCCTCGGCCGGGCGGTTCATGGCGTCGATGATGTTCTGCTGGTACTTCGCCTGGCCCAGCCAGTGGTCCACTGTCGCCGGCGCCAGACCGTGCTTCGCCACGGCTTCGGCGATGAAGGCCTCGCGCTCGGCGGGCGCAAGCGTGGGGCCGGCGGCGACGGCGCAGCTGCAAAGCAGCGCGGCCAGCAGCGCGGCCGAGCTCGGAATTCGGGGGATTCGCATCGGAAGTGGCTGTCAAATTTGCGGGAACCGCCGGCATCTTACACGCAGCGCGCAGGCTTCCCGAAGCGGGCGGAGGCGCGCGTTCAGCCCTCGGCGTCAAACCCCGGCAGGGCTGCGAGAATCCGATCGAGGCGCTCGCAGGCGTCGTCGATCTGCAGCAGCGCCTGCTGCGCGGAGGGCTCGAAGGGCAGCATCTCGGCCAAGCGGAAGCCAACCCAGTGAGCGTCGTCATAGAGCGCTTTGCCGGCGTCGGCGTGGGGCCCGCCGACGTGCTCGATCAGGCGCTCCAGCAGCTGCGCCAGCAGGCCGTGCTGAGGGGCCACCGGCTCGGGCTCGAATACGGCCATGGACTCCAGCTCGCCGACGATCAGGCCGGTGTCGCGAAGCCGGGTCTGGCGCACCCGAAAGCGCTGCTCGCCGCGACAGCACAGGCCGAGCAGGCCGTCCGGCAGGGTGTAGAAATCGACGATCCGGGCGGTGGTGCCAACGGCCGCGGGCAGCGCCGGGCCGCCGGCTTCCGAGCCTTCGAGGATCAGGCTGACGCCGAATGGCTTGCCCTCGCGCGAGCACTCGCGCACCAAGTCCAGATAGCGCGTCTCAAAGATCCGCAGGCGCAGCTCGCCGCCGGGAAACAGCACGCTGCGCAGTGGGAAAAGGGGGAGATCGTTCTTCGCCATGCGGGGCGAGTCTAGCGCGAGGCCGTTGCCGCGGGAATCGGAAATCGGAAATCGGAAATCGGTAAGGGGAGGCGGGAGGCGGGAGTTGGGTATCGGGACTTCAGGATCGCAGCAGCCGCGCGGCAGGCGTGTCGTGGCGCGGCTCACCGACCATCCATTTGCGCGGGCCGAACTCACCGCAGAGTCTCAGGCTTCGACGATTCCCGAATCCCGACTCCCCATTCCCAGCCTTTCAAGCATCCGCCGCGGCGCGCCCTCGAAGCCGCCGTTGGACATGAACACGATGCAGTCGCCGGGTCTGGCGATCTGCGCGAGGCGATCCAGCAGGGCCTCCACGGTCGGCACGGTGCAGCCGCCGCCGCGCAGCTGCGCGACCACCGCAGCGGCATCCCAGGGCAGCTCCGGGCGGTGCAGAAACACCACTTCGTCGGCTTCGGCCAGCGCCGGCGCCAGCTGCGCCGAGTGCGCGCCCAGCCGCATCGAGTTGCTGCGCGGCTCCAGCGCGACCAGAATTCGCCCCTTCGCGCCGGCCTGCGCCCGCAGGCCGGCCAGGGTGGTGCGGATCGCGGTCGGATGGTGCGCAAAATCGTCGATCAGCCGGATTCCGCGCGGGCTGCCGAGGTGCTGCAGACGCCGCTTCACCGACATGAACTCGGCCAGCCGCGGCAGCAGCGCGCGCACGTCCAGCCCATAGGCATCGACCGCCGCCAGTGCGGCCAGTGCATTCATCACGCTGTGACGGCCAAGCAGGTTCCAGTGCACCTCGCCGAGCGCCTCGCCGGCCTTGAGCACCACGAAGGCGCTGCCGTCGGCTTTAAGCAGCCGCGCCTGCCAGTCGGCCTCGACCTCGATGCCAAAACGCGTGACCGGCGTCCAGCAGCCCATCGCCAGCACGTCGGCCAGGTGCGGATCTTCGGCGTTGACGATCAGCCGGCCGTGGCCCGGCACGGTGCGCACCAGATGGTGGAACTGGCGCGCGATCGCGGCGAGGTCGGGAAAGATGTCGGCGTGGTCGAATTCGAGGTTGTTGAGGATCGCGATTTGCGGCCGGTAGTGAACGAATTTCGAGCGTTTGTCGAAAAACGCGGTGTCGTATTCGTCGGCCTCGACCACGAAGGCCGCGCCGTCGCCGCGCCGCGCCGAGACGCCGAAGTTCTCCGGCACGCCGCCGATCAGAAAGCCCGGCTCGGCGCCGGCGCAGTCCAGCAGCCAGGCCAGCATGGCGCTGGTGGTGGTCTTGCCGTGGGTGCCGGCGACCGCCAGCACGCGGCGCCCGCGCAGCACGTGACGCGCCAGCCACTGCGCGCCGGAGCTGTAGTCGCGCCCGGCATCCAGCACCGCCTCGACGGCCGGGTTGCCGCGCGACAGCGCGTTGCCGACCACCACGTCTTCGACATCGGCACTGATGTGGCCGGGCTCGTAGCCCGAGCGCAGCTCGATGCCCAAGGCCTGAAGCTGCCCGCTCATCGGCGGGTAAACGTTCTGGTCTGAGCCCTCAACCGAATGGCCCAGCTCGCGCGCCAGCGCGGCGACGCCGCCCATGAAGGTGCCGCAGATACCGAGGATGTGGATCTTCATAGCGTTCCGTGCGAGGACCGGGATGGGTAAAACTCAGCCGTTGCCGAGCTGGCGAGCCACCGCCAACTCGACCAGGAACAGCCCCAGACTGATCGCCACCGCCAGCGGCAGGGGCCGCTGCAGGGCGTGGCGCCACAGGTGGGTATCAATCGCGAGTTTCCAGGTTGTGAGGCCAAGCCAGGCCAGCACCGCCAGGGCCTGCGGGCCGCTTGCGCCCTCGGTCTGGATACGCTCTGGATCAACGCGGCTCAGCACCAGCACGACCGGCAGCATCGCCAGCGAGAACAGCAGCCCGGCGCCAGCGAAGCCGATCGCGGTCTGCACGAAGCGCTCGCGATGGCCGCTCAGGGCAAGCAGCAGCTGGATCGGCAGCAGCAGCAAGCCGAGCATCAGCAGCACGTCGAGAGGCAAGCGGGCGGTTCTTTCCAGCAGCAGCGCAAATACGAACTGCAGGGTGACCAGGCCGCCCAGCAGCTGCAGCAGTATCCGCCGCGAGCAGGGCAGATCCTGCGGGCCTATCCGCAACAGACACAGCGTCAGCAGACGCGCTAGCAGATCGGACATGGCGATGCGCCCTCGGGTGGGCGCCGGCGGAGGCTCAGGCCTCGTCCGCCACCGCGCTGCGCACGGCAGCAAGAATTCGATCGGAGACGTCCTCCATGGCGCCGACACCGAACACGCAGACCAGACGGCCACGCTCGCGGTAGTAGTCGATCACCGGGGCGGTCTGGTCGGAGTACACCCGTAGCCGATTGGACACCGCGTCCGGGGTGTCGTCGGCGCGGCCTTCGGCCTGGGCGCGGCCGGCGATGCGCTGGATCAGCAGTTCGGTGCTGACATCGAGCTGCACGGCTACGTCGACCGGCAGGTTCAAGCGGTGCAGCAGGGCGTCGAGCGCGCTCGCCTGGGCCAGGTTGCGCGGGTAGCCGTCGAGAATGAAACCCTTGGCGATATCCGGCTGGCTGAGCCGGTCTTCCAACATGCCCAGCACGATTTCATCACACACCAGCTCGCCGCGCTCCATCACCACCTTCGCCTGCAGCCCGAGCGGGGTAGCGGCCGCCACCGCCGCGCGCAGCAGATCGCCGGTGGAGATGTGCGGAACGTCGAGTTGCTCTTTCAGGCGCGTTGCCTGCGTGCCCTTGCCCGAGCCGGGCGCACCAAGAAGTACCAGTCGCATGGGAGTTCCGGATTGAATGTAGAGAGGGGCGCGCGGCGCGCGCTCGGCCGCTAGACTTGGGGGCACTCAGCACCCCGACCGCGCAGACGCCGCAACGTAACCGCTGCCTAGGGGCAAGTCAATTCAACACTTTGCCGGAGCCCGCACCCGCATGAGCCAGGGAAAACTGCTGTACGCACAGTCCGGTGGCGTCACATCCGTGATCAACGCCACCGCCGCCGCCGTGATCGACACCGCGCGCAAGCACAAGCTGAAAGTGCTGGCTGCGAAAAACGGCATCATCGGCGCCCTGCGCGAGGATCTGATCGACACCAGCAAGGAATCCGCGGCCGCCCTGCGCGACTTGGCCCACACCCCGGGGGGCGCCTTTGGCAGCTGCCGCTTCAAGCTGAAGTCGGTGGACGATAGCCGCGAGCAGTACCAGCGCCTGATCGACGTGTTCCGCGCGCACGACATCCGCTACTTCCTCTACAACGGCGGCAACGACAGCGCCGACACCGCACTCAAGCTGTCGCAGATCTCCAAGAGCTTCGACTATCCGGTGACCTGCATCGGCGTACCGAAGACGGTCGACAACGACCTCGCGGTCACCGACTGCTGCCCGGGCTTTGGCTCGGTCGCCAAGTACACCGCGGTGTCGGTGATGGAGGCCAGCCTCGACGTGATCTCGATGAAGGAGTCCTCGACCAAGGTGTTCGTGATGGAGGTGATGGGCCGCCACGCCGGCTGGATCGCCGCTGCCGCGGGCTTGGCCCAGCGCGCCGAGGGCGACCCGCCGCAGATCATCCTGTTTCCGGAAATCGCGTTTGACGAGGCCAAGTTCCTGGCCAAGGTCAAGGCCACGGTCGAGAAGATCGGCTACTGCACGGTGGTGGTCAGCGAAGGCCTGAGCCATGCCGACGGCCGCTTCGTCGCCGAGGCCGGCGGCAAGGACGCGTTCGGCCACAGCCAGCTCGGCGGGGTCGGCCCGACCATCGCCGCGCTGGTCAAGGACAAGCTCGGCTACAAGTACCACTGGGCGGTGCCCGACTACCTGCAGCGCTCGGCGCGTCACATTGCCTCGAAGACGGATTTCGAGCAGGCCCAGGCGGTCGGCCGCGCCGCGGTCGAATACGCGCTGGCCGGCAAAAACGCGGTGATGCCCGTCATCAAGCGGATTCAGGATTCGCCCTATCGCTGGAAGATCGAGGCCGCACCGCTGGCCAAAGTCGCCAACCACGAGAAGAAAATGCCGAAGAGCTTCATCAGCCGCGACAGCTACGGCATCACCACCGCCTGCCGCACGTACCTGGCGCCGCTGATCCAGGGCGAAGCGCCGCCGCCCTACGGCAAGGAAGGCCTGCCGCGCTACGTCACCCTGAAGAACACCCTGGTGGCGAAGAAACTGCCGGCGTACACGATCGCGGATAAGTAAGGCCGGCGGGATCGGGGGTCGGGGGTCGGGATTCGGGTGCGCGCTTGGGTTGAGCTCGGGATAGGGGCGATCGGTGTTGCTGGGATCGGGTGTTCTGGCTTGAGTTTGGGTTTGGGTTTGGGTTTGGGTTTGGGTTTGGGTTTGGGCTAGGGCTCGGGCTCGGGCTCGGGCTTGGGCTTGGGGTTCGAGGACTGAAGCGTGGTTATGCAAAGCCCCGCAGTTCGCGGATCGAGCTGTCGTAGGACGGGTCTTGACCCGCCGCTCGCCTCGCCGCGCCGGCGAGTTGGAATGCGCCTTCGAGGGGCGCGCTTCGCGCTGGCGGGCCGGACGCTCACCCCCGTCGGTGGGAAACGCCGCAACTGGCCCACGCCTGGGCCGTCCCCGATCCGCCGGCCGCACATCCCCAATTCATATCCCCGTTCCGGGATCCCGAACCCCGAAACCCTCGAAACCCGTCGCCCCCCTTGAGTCTGCGAGCGTTTTCCGCGAGCCTTGCGCGCTTGCCGCCCGCCTTCTCATTTTCTTCATCTATGTCCGCAATCCCGACCGATACCGCCGTCCCTGGTTTCCGCATGCCGCTCGCCTGCGGCGAGCCCGCCCGCGCATTCGCGCTGGGCTCGGCTGGGCCGATCACGCTGGCGCGGCTGCTGCGGCAGGCCTCGGCGCTGGCGCAATGGCTGCCCGAAGGCAGTCATTGCCTCAATCTCTGCGAGGACCGCTATCGGTTCATCGTCACCCTGGCGGCAGCGCTGATCCGCGGCCAGCCGACCCTGCTGCCGCCCTCGCGCGCGCCGGGGGTCGTGCTGGAAATGCTGGCGCGCTATCCGGACGCCTACTGCATCGGCGACGACGCGGGCTGCGGGGCCGCACTCGAACGACTGCCGCCGCGCTACACCGCGCTGCCCGACGAGCTGCCGGAATCCTTGGGGGAACCCGCCTGCACCATCGATATCGCAGCGGCTCAGCTGGCGGTGATCGGCTTCACGTCGGGGAGTTCAGGCCCGCCGCAGCCGCAGCACAAAAGCTGGGGCAGCTTCTGCCGAAGCACCGCGCTGAACGCAGACGTGCTGCGCAGCGTGGTCGGCAGCGATGCGCAACTCCTCGCCACCGTGCCGCCTCAGCACATGTACGGCATGGAGACCTCGGTGCTGCTGCCGCTGCTCGCGGGCTTTCCGATCCACAGCGGTCGCCCCTTCTTTCCCGCCGACATCGCGCGCTGCCTACAGCAGCTGCAGGCGCCACGGGTGCTGGTGACCACCCCCGTGCACCTCCGCGCGCTGCTTGAATCCGGCATCGCGCTGCCGCCGCTGGCGGCCATCATCAGCGCTACCGCGCCGCTGACAGCCGAGCTGGCGCAGGCCGCGGAAGCCGCCACCGGGGCCTGCGTGCTGGAGCTGTTCGGCAGCACCGAGACCTGCGTCATCGCCCACCGTCGAACTGCGCTGCGGAAGCTGTGGCAGTGCCACCCGGGCGTGCACATCCAGGGCCGACCGGACGGCGCCCAGGTCAGCGCCGACTGGCTGCCGGCGCCGGTGCTGCTGCAGGACCTGTTCGAACTGCATCCGCAGGGACGTTTCCGACTGGCCGGCCGCGCCTCCGACCTGCTGGAGATCGCCGGCAAGCGCGCCTCGCTGGGCGAGCTGACCCGGCGCGTGCTTGAGATCCCCGGGGTCGTGGATGCCGTGGTGTTCGCGCCGGACGCTGAAGCTGGCGCTGAAGCCGGAGCCGGAGCCGGAGCCGTGCGCCGAATCGCCGCGCTGGTGGTGGCGCCAGGCATGGACGAGGGCGCGCTGCTGGCGGCACTGCGCGAAACCGTCGATCCGGTGTTCCTGCCGCGCCCGCTGCGGCTGGTCGATGACCTGCCGCGCAACGCTACCGGCAAGCTGCCGAGAGCCGCACTGCTGGATGCGCTGGTAACGGCATCAGCGGTGACTGCCGCTGCCGCTGCCGCTGCGGCTGCGCCTGCGGCTGCGGCGACCTGAGCGCGACGTCGGTTGAACAGCACTTTGGCGCACGCTGCGCTCGCTGCCGCAGGCCCCCGCAGCGCGCCGGCCTCGACCGAAGCCCGCGCCTGCCCTCAGCTGACCTTCGAGCGCATCCGCGTGTGCCCGATCAACCCGGCCCAGCGGCGGGCGACGTCGACCCACAGGCAGTAGCCTGCTTCCAGCGCCAGCCGGCCGCGCTCACGCGCCGTAGGGCGCCAAACTTCCTCGGCCGCGCACAGCCGGTGCGGAATGCCCAGCCAGCCGGCAAACAGCGAGCAGCGCGCGAGGTGATAGCGGCTGGACAGCAGCAGCACTTCGCCCTCGCCGCTGGCCAGCAGCGCGCGCGCGTGGCGCAGGTTTTCCAGGGTGTCGCGCGACTGCTCCTCGCGCGCCAGCCGCGTCGAATCCGGCAGCCCGCCGGCGCGCAGGCTGCGCTCGGCCACCTGCGCTTCGGTCGGCTGCGGGCCGCCGCCGAGCAGCAGCAGCTCCAGCTCCGGGTAGCGCCCAGCCAGGGCCAGCGCGCGACTGATCCGGCGCGCAAAGTCGGCATCCGGCTCACCCTGATCGCAGCGCTTGCCGAACAAAAGCACCCGCACCGGCTGGCCCTGTTCGAATTCGGGCCAGGCCGGAGTGCCGCGTGCGATCTTCCACACCCGCACCGCGTAATAGACGTAGAGCAGTCCGCCGGAAAGGACCACGGCCAGGCTGGCCACGGCCAGCCCGTGCAGGGCGTCGGTGTCGCGCAGGATGCGCAGGCGATGGGCGTGGCGGTGGGACATGCGGGGCGCAGTGTCGCTGATCTGGTGGGGAGTGGGGAGTGGGGAGTGGGGAGTGGGGATGGCCGAGGGTCGGGTTCGCGGCGCCAAGCTGCAGCGCTCTGTTCTTGTCATCGTGAGGAGGGCCGAAGCTTGATGCGCTGCCGGTGATTGGAGCGGGCGTCAGCGGGTCCAGGCCGGCCCTCGGACGAGCGGCCCTCATGTCGCGCCGCTCTTAATCCCCAATCCCCATTCCCGACCGCACCCGTGAAAGCCCCCCAGCCCAGCCACCGACCTATACTCGCCGGCCACCTCCGCACGTGATGCCTTGATGTCTGCCATGCCGCCGCTGGCGATCACCGCCCGCACCCTGACCAGCGCCTGTGGCCGCGGCCTTGCCGCCCACGCCGAGGCTCTGCGCGATCGTCGCAGCGGGCTGCGTCGCAACGATTTCTCGGCCACGCCGCTGGACACCTGGATCGGCCGCGTGGACGGCGTCGAGCAGGTCGAGCTGCCCGAGCGACTGATGGGCTGGGACTGCCGCAACAACCGCCTGGCCTGGCTGGCCCTGCAGCAGGACGACCTGTTCCAGCACGTGCAGGGCCTGGCCTGCCGCTACGGCGCCGAGCGCGTCGCGCTGGTCATTGGCACCAGCACCTCCAGCATCGGCGCCTCCGAAGAGGCCTACACCCGCCTGCAGGATGACCGTTTCCCGCCCGACCTCGACCGACCGATCATCCACACCCCGCATTCGCTGGGCAGTTTCCTGGCCGCCGCCACCGGCCTGCGCGGGCCGTGCGTGACGGTCGCCACGGCCTGCTCCTCCAGCGCCAAGGTGTTTGCGCAGGCGGCGCGGATGATTCAAACCGGCCTGGTCGACGCCGCCCTGGTCGGCGGCGTCGACACTCTCTGCGGCAGCGTGCTGTTCGGTTTCAACGCGCTGGGCCTGGTCTCGCCCGAGCCCTGCCGGCCCTTTGATGTCGCCCGCCGCGGGCTGTCGCTGGGCGAGGCCGGCGGCTACGCCCTCGTCGAGCGCGACGGCCGCGGCCCGCGCCTGCTTGGCTACGGCGAATCCTCCGACGCCCACCACATGAGCAGCCCGCATCCGGAAGGCCTGGGCGCGCGACTGTGCATGCAGGCGGCGCTGGCCCGCGCGGGGCTTGAGCCGGACTCGGTGGACTACCTCAACCTGCACGGCACCGCCACGCCGAAGAACGACGAGATCGAAGCCGGCGCGGTGGCGCGGCTGTTCGGCGCTCGACTCAAGGCGAGCTCGACCAAAGCCTGGACCGGCCACACCCTGGGCGCCGCCGGCATCGTCGAATCGCTGTTCGCGCTGAGCGCGATCGACAGCGGGATGATGCCCGGCACGCTCAACTGCGACACCCTCGACCCCGCCTGCGGCCCGCAGATTCTGCGCGAGAACACCCGCGCCGAGGTCCGCGTGGTGATGAACAATTCGTTCGGCTTCGGCGGCAACAACGCCTCGCTGGTGTTCGCCGCCGAGGGCTTCCGATGAGCGCCCTGCCGGCGATGAAAGTGCTCGGCATCGGCGCCTGGGCCGACGGCCTGCCGGACTGGGCTTCGATGCGCGCCTTCGCCCGCGGCAACGCCGGCCTGATCGAGAACGCTCCCAAAAAACCGGCGCCAACGATGCTGCCGGCCAACGAACGCAGGCGCGCGCCGGACTCGGTGCTGCTGGCGCTGGAGGTCGCGCAGGCCGCCTGCAGCGATGCCGGCATCGATCCGGCCAGCCTGCCCTCGGTGTTCACCTCGACCCACGGCGACCTGGCGATTACCCACGCCATGTGCGACACGCTCGCCCGCGCCCCGACTGAAGTCTCGCCGACCAAGTTCCACAACTCGGTGCACAACGCCGCGGCCGGCTACTGGACCATCGGCGTCGGCTGCCGCGAGCCGGCCACCGCCATCTCCGCGTTCGACGCCAGCTTTGGCCAGGGCCTGATCGAAGCCGCGCTGCAGCTGGCCTGCGATGCCCCCGCGGTGCTGCTGGTCGGCTACGACAGCTTCGCCGCCGGGCCGCTTTCGCACACCTCAAAGAGTGAAGGCCTGTTCGGCTTCGCGCTGGTGCTGGGCCGCGCCGACGGCACCGGCCTTGGTCTGCAGGCCGAGCTCGAAGCCGCACCCGCCGCGCGCGCGCAGGGGCCGCTGCTCAAGGCGCTCGCCGCCAACGCGATGGGCCCGGCCGCGGTGCTGGCGCAGGCGCTGGCCTGCGGCGCCTCGGCCTGCGAACTGAACGCCGGCAACGGCAGCCGCCTGAACATCGAGATTGCCCGTGGCTGAGCTCAAGCGCACCGCCGTACTCATTCCGGCTCTGAACGAAGAGCTGCGCATCCGCGAAGTCGTGGAGGGCGCGCTGCGCTTCAGCCCGCACGTGATCGTGATCGACGACGGCTCCAGCGACGGCACCGTCGCCGCATTGGCCGGCCTGCCGATCACCCTGATCCAGCACGCTGAACGCCGCGGCAAGGGCCAGGGCCTGCGCAGCGGCTTTTGCGCCGCGCTCGCGCTCGATATCGACGGCGTCCTCAGCATGGACGGCGACGGCCAGCATCTGGCCGCGGACATTCCGCGCCTGGTCGCGGCGGCGGATGCATTCCCGCAGCACATCGTGATCGGCGCGCGCCTGAAGAAACGCGCGCAGCAGCCGATCCATCGGCGGCTCGCCAACGAGTTCGGCGACTGGGGCATCGCCTGGGCCACCGGCTATCGCATCGCCGACACCCAGAGCGGCCAACGCTATTACCCGCGAGCGGTCTGCGAGATCGCCGAGGTCGCAGGGCAAGGCTTCGTGTTCGAGGCCGACATCCTGATCCAGGCCGCGCGCCGGCTCAGCATCGGCTGCGTCTCGGTGCCGATCGAATCACGCTACGCCGGCGACGGCATGGCCGGCCAGTTCCGGCGCAGCCACTTCCGCCCGCTGACGGATCTGTATCGGATCACCTCGCACGTGGTCGGTCGGGTCTGGACCCATGGCCGAGTCATCCCGCGCTATGTCCAGGCGCGGCGCTCGCGGCCGCAGATTTTCGAGCCCGGCGCGACCCCACTCGCCGCGAACAAACCCTCCCCCACAGCTGCGGCCACCCGCGGAGCCTGACGACCATGAGCGCCGAACCCTTGGCGGCCCGCGCGGGCGACATCGACGTGTTGATTCTCGGCGGCGGCCTCGCCGGCCTGAGTCTCGCCCTGCAGCTGCGCGGCGAAGATCCCGAGCTGCGCATCCGCGTGCTGGAGCGCCGCGCGCATCCGGTGCCCGAAGCCGCCTTCAAGATCGGCGAAAGCACGGTCGAAATCGCCGCCCACTACTTCGGCAGCGTGCTCGGCCTGCGCGAGCACCTGGACACCGAGCAGATCGTCAAATTCGGCTTCCGCTTTTTCTTCTCCGACGGCCACGGCGCGCCGGATCGCTGCGCTGAACTGGGCGCAAGCCGGGCGCTCGCCACCGGCGCTTGGCAGATCGATCGCGGCCGCTTCGAAAACTTCCTGGGCGAGCGCGCCCGCGCCGCCGGCATCGACTTCCGCACTCAGGCCGTGGTGCGACAGATCGAGCTCGGCGAGGACGAAGGCGTGCATCGCGTTGAGTGGGATGAGGCCGGCGCGAGGCAGCAGGTGCAGGCGCGCTGGGTGATCGACGCCGCCGGTCGCGCCGGCCTGCTCAAGCGCAAGCTCGGCCTGGCACAGGACAACGGCCACCGCGCCAACGCCGTGTGGTTCCGCCTGCAGGGCCGCATCGATATCGACGACTGGTCGGCCGATGAACGGTGGAAAGCGCGCTGCCATCCGCCCGAGCGCTGGCGCAGCACCAATCATCTGGTCGGCCCCGGCTACTGGGTGTGGCTGATACCGCTGTCCTCAGGCTCGCATTCGGTGGGCATCGTCTGCGATGCCGACACTCATCCGATCGAGTCGATGAACAGCTTCGAAAAATCGATGGACTGGCTTGCCAAACATCAGCCGCGCCTGCATGCAGCGCTGCAGCCGATGCGCGAGCAGCTGCAGGATTTCGCCTACTTCCGCGACTTTTCCTACGGCTGCAGGCAGGTGTTCAGCACGCAGCGCTGGGCGATCACCGGCGAGGCCGGAGTCTTTCTCGACCCGTTCTATTCGCCCGGCAGCGACTTCATCGCGATTTCGAACACCTACATCGCGCGCTTGATCGCAAAGGACCGCGCCGGCGAGGCCTGGCAGCCCTATGCCGGCGTTTACGAGCAGCTGTATTTCAGCTTCTACGAGAGCACGCTCGCCATGTACCGCGGCCAGTACGGCCTGTTCGGCGACGCCCAGGTGCTGCCGCTGAAAGTGCTGTGGGACTACACCTACTACTGGGGCGTGCTGGCGGCACTGTTCTTTGGCGGACGCATCGACGACCTCAGCACCGTGTCAAGACTGAAGCCCGAGCTGGCTGAGGCCAAGGCGCTGAACTTCGCGATCCAGGATCTGCTGCAGCGTTGGGGCGGCCTGAACACCCGGCCGCACGCGGCGACTGACTCGTCAGCGTTCCTCGACCAGGCCCGGCTGGGCTGGTTCGCCGAGTTGAACCGCGGCCTGCGCGATGAGCTGGACGCCGCTGCGTTCAAAGCGCGCATGCGTTCGAACCTTGGCTGCCTGCGCCGACTGGCGCGCGAGCTCGCCGAGCTGGCGCGGCAGACCCACCCGGGGATCGAACTTAAGGAACTGCAGGCGCTGCTGGACTCGGCGCAGGACGCGGCGATGCAGGCGAGCGAACCGCCGCTGAGTGGACCCTTGCTGCCGGAAGCGTGGAAGGGCGCGGCCTGAGTCGAAACCAAAGCATGACGCGGGTCCGCAGCCGCAGCACAAGAGAGCGCATCCTCCGTTGAGCCCTGTCTGGAACCGCCATCCTGCTTGCCCAGCCGGGTGGTTCTTGACCCGCCGCTGGCGAGCGGTAGGCCAGGTGTTGATTCCGGATTCCAGACTTCCGACATCGAACGACGAACGTCTCAAAGTAGGTTGGCGCTGCGCGCAGCGAAGCCCAACGGCGCGACCTTCGCCGTTAGGAAAACTTGCCGCACACGGCCTTGGGCCTCTCCTGTGACCCGCCCATCGTGCCTGCGTGATGCATCGGCAGCGCTCTCCGTGTTGGCAGGAATGAGCAACGGCACACTTCAGCCGTAGTCTTCAAGGCACGCGAGATTTTGCGTGCCGCAGCCTGCCGCCCTCAGTAATCCCCCAGCTCCGCCTCATCCTCCGGATTCGCCAGCCACTGCGCGATGTCCTTGCCGAGCGCTTTGACCGTGCGGCCAAGCACTGAGCAGGAACCTTTGTAGCCGGCGAAGGCGCCGCCCATCGAATTTCGGCGGCCGCGGAATTCAGCGATCTTCTCGCCGTTTTCGTACAGCGCACCTCTCACGCGACTGTACTTCTGGTGACCGATGAAGGCGTTGCCCATGCTCACCGCCTCGACGATCTCCATCTGCAGCACGCGGCCTTCGGCGCCGGTGTCAACGCTGTCCACCAGCTGCACCTGCACTCCGGACTCGCGGGCAAATTCTTGCGTGAACTGGGCGAGCTGACTGCCCAACTGGGAACATTCCTCGCGCACCTTGCGCTGGATCTCGGCGTCCTCGGCGTAGGGCACGGCGCTCGCAGTCTGCACACTTTGGGCGAATGACGGGGCAGCGATGAAGACCAGCAGCAGACAGGTGGCGCGGGAGTATTTCGACATGGAGCAGGTCCTTGCGGGAGTTGCGCGAGGCGCGCGAAAGTTCGTGAAGATAGCGCGAAAGCGGGGCGCGGGGGAGCGGCCCGAGCTTATTGGGATAAGAACGCGGACGCGGGCCGCCAAAGGTCACGCCCGATACCAACATCCGGAAAGCCGTCGGCTTCGGCTTCGGCTTCGGCTTCGGCTTCGACGGGCAGGAGCCCGCGCTCTAACCGGGCCCCTGGGGAGCGGCGGGAGGCGGTCGACTTGCCCGAAGGGTCGCCGGCAGGGATGCCGGCGAGGTTTTTGACAGGCCAAGGATGGCCTGTGCAAAACCCCGACCGACTCTCGCGCACCCGGGTGCCGGGATGCACGCAGGGCGCGGACGAGAGGTGCCCTTCTCTTGGGTGACTTTCTCTTGGGCAAGCAAGAGCAAGTGACTCGGGCCCACGCAGTGGGCTCGAAAGCTCTTGCTCGTCAGCTCTTCAGCAAAGGCGAGCGCATCGTCAAGCTCCAGCGCGGCGGGTCAAGACCCGATCTACAGGACCACCCGATCACCCCATCCCCCCATTCACCCCAATCACCTGCCCATTCACATATGACGCCCCCTCCGAAGCGAGAAAGGCCACCACGGCGGCGACCTCCTCGGGCTTGCCGGCCCGTCCCGCCGGCACCGTCGCCTTGATCAACTCCGGCGGAAACGCATCGTTCGCCATGCGCCCGGCGATCACCCCCGGGGCGACGACATTCGCAGTGATTCCGCGGCTGGCCATCTCGCGGGCCAGCGACAGGGTGGCGCCGTGCAGGCCGGCCTTGGCCGCGGCGTAGTTGGTCTGACCGCGGTTGCCGAGCACCGCGGCGACGGATGAAATGCTGATGATCCGCCCCCAGCGGGTGCGCGCCATCGGCAGCAGCAGCGGCTGGGTGACGTGGAAGAAACCGTGCAGGCTGACATCGATCACCCGCTTCCACTGCGCCTCGCTCATGCCGGCCATTGGCGCATCACTGTGGATGCCGGCGTTGTTGACCACAATCTGGATCGGGCCGGCTTCGAGCATCGCGGCGGTAGCGACGGCGCTGGCGGCGGCATCGGCCACGTCAAAAGCGATGGCCTCGGCCGAGTGCCCTGCCCCACGCAATTCTTCGACCAGGGCCTCGGCCCGGTCGAGCCCGCTGTTGGCGTGTACGTAGACGTGATGCCCGGCGGCGGCCAAGGCGCGGCAGATCGCGCTGCCGAGATCGCCGCTGCCGCCGGTGACGAGTGCGCGCCGCTGCGAATGAGTCATTGATGGAAGCTCCGAGTGAGAGAGGCAAAGTGTGTTGACCAAGCACCGAGTCGGCGCACGTCCGCGCATCCTAGGGTGGCACCGGGCCAAAAGGCGAAGCGCAAGGCTGCACGCCCGATCGCCCGCCGAGCAGGGCCTTGCGTCGGGCGGATACAACGCCGCCGCACGTTCGCACATCGCAGGTTGGCGCTGAGCCGCAAGCGGCGAAGCGGGTCGATTTGGAGCGGCCGGTGGCAGCTGCAGGTCCGAAGAGCCCGAGCGAAGCAGCGGAGCGGGCCGCTTTGCTGCTGCGGTGGCAGCTCCAGGCCCGAGGAGCCCGAGCGAAGCAGGCGCGAACATCTCTCCTCCCCGCAAGCCCCATCGCTGCGCCGTTGGGCTTCGCCTGCGCCTCAGCGCCAACCTACACACGCCGAGCAGGGCCGCTGCAGTGAGGGACGAGCCGCGCCTGGGCGCTGCAGTCGAGGCCGATCGCTTGACGGGCACGGCCAAGCCACTGGCGCTGAGGCCGAGCGCGCGCAGCGCGGCCCAAGCCAACGCGATGGCCTGCGACTTAGGCGCCCGGCCGCCTCAGCACGGCAGCGCGGCCGCTGGCGAGCAGTTCGCCGGCGTGCTCGATGCGGAAGCTGCACTGCCAGCCGGCACCGCTGTCGGCGACCTCCAGCGCGAGCACATCCAGCGCGCCCGGGTACTGTTCAATGAAATTACAGTGCAGCTCGACGCCGCGCAGCGACACCAGCAGGCCCGGCGGCGCGCTGCGGCCCTCGCGGGCGGCCAGCAGGCCGCCGTGCAGAGCCATCGCCTGGGCGCCGTATTCGCACAGGTGCAGGGCCGCGAGTCGGCCGTCGCGGCGCAGCGGGTTGCTTGGGTCGCGGTGGGAGTCGGTCTGCGCGTGCAGTTGGGCTTCATCGAAGCCGATCACCCGCTGCAGCAGGCACATGTCACCGGCGTGCGGAATCAGCGCTTGGATATCGGCGCGGGTGGCGGGCAGTTTCATGCGGGGGTGCTCGGGCTAGATGGGGATGCAGGCGCAGCGGCCAGCAGCAGCGCCATCAGGAAGTGACAGACCACGCCCAGCGCCACGGTGGTGCCCAGCGCCTGCAGCACCGGGATGCTGGACAGCGAAAGCAGGCCAAACACCAGCAGGGTCGATGCCGCGCACAGCAGCAGGGCGTGCAGGGTGCGGCGTTGGTCGGCGCCGCCATCGGATTCAAAGCCGCCGCGGCTGCGCTCGAAGAACAGCGCGTAGTCGAGGCCGAGCCCGGCCGCCAGCACCAGCGAGATCAGGTGAAACAGGGTCAGCGGCAGCGCCATCAGGTGCAGCAGGGCCAGCACCAGCAGGCTGGCCAAAGCCACCGGCAGCAGCACGCGGGCGGCGCGCCGGGCCGAGCGCAGTGACAGCCACACCAGCATCGACAGCAGCACGGCACCTGCGGCCATCGTCGCCAGCACCTGGCCGCGCCAGGCCGAGGCCAGGCCATTGGCGGTGGTCTTCAGGTCAATCAAATCAAGCTCGGGATAGCGAGTGGTGAACTCCAGCAGTGCCTTCGGCTGTTCTAAACCGCTGAGCTGGATCAGCGCCAGATGCTGCTCGCCGTCGCGCGCCAGCAGGCCGGCCAGGCGCAGCTCCAGCGCGGTGCCGGCGAGGTCCTCCACGCGCAGCGGCGACAGCCTGCGCGCGCGCTCCACCGCAGCGAGAAAGCCCTCGAAAGCATCGCTGCGAAAGGCCAGCCCGGACTGCGCTTCGGCCAATGCCGCGCGCAGGGTCTGAGGTTCAGGCAGCTGCTGCTGGCGCTGCCGCTGCAGGGCTGCCGACGGCAGGTAGCGGGCGGCCAGCTCGAAGCCGCTGAGCACGCCGTCGGAACGCAGCTGGTCAAGCGCCGGCAGCAGCGCGGCGCTGCGCTCAAGCGCGGCCTCGCGGCTGTCGGCGCGCAGCGCCAGCAGCCAGCGCACATCCGGTGCGCCCAGCGCCTGGCGCAGCGCGCGGTCACGCTGCAGCAGCTCGGGCGGCACGGGGGTGAGTGCGGCCAGATCGTCCTGCCACCACGGCCCCGGCAGCAGCAGGGCCACGCCCGCCGCTGCGCCGAGCACGGGCGCCAGCCAGCGCTGGCGATGCACGTGCCGCAGCCGCAGCTGCAGCGCGCGCGGCAGGCGCGCATCGGCGAGATCTCGGCGCTGCGGCCCCAGCACGGCAGGCAGCAGGAAGCGGGTCGCCAGCGCCGCCGCCAGCAGCCCGGCGACGGTCAGCGCCGCCAGCTGGCGCAGGCCGTCGACACCGGCGAAGAAAAACACCAGATAGGCCAGCGCGCTGGAGAAGGCCCCGGTCGCCAGGGTCGGCCAGATCGCGCGCGCGGTCGCCGCGGCCGGAACGCCAATGCGTCGATGGCTGAACAGATGTACCGGGTAGTCCTGGGCCACGCCGAGCAGGGTGAATCCGAACGCGAGGGTAATGCCGTGGACCTCGCCGAACAGCCAGGCGGTGCTGGCAAGGCCGGCGACCGCGCCGGTCGCCAGCGGCAGCGCGCCCAGCAGAGGCAGGCTGAGGCTGCGGTAGGCCAGCGCCATCAGCAGCAGCAGGCCGGCGATGCCGAAGCCGCCCAGCCGCGTCGCCTCGCCGCGGGTCTGTGCGGCCATGCGTTCGGCGAAGGCGCCGGGGCCGCTGATTTCCAGCTTCGCGACGAGCGCCCGATCTGCGCCAACGCGGGCGATGGGCGCTTCAAACGAGGCGTCCGGCGAGGCGTCCGACTCATCAACAAGAACCTGCGCATGGGCCGCCCGCAGCGCCGTCAGCGCGCGCTGCTGGCCATCGGGATCAAACCCCGGCGCGGCGGTTTCGACGACCAGCAGGGCCTGGGCCTGATCGGGCGAGAACCACACGCCGTCGAACCGCTGCGGCTCAGCGGCCGGCGCCCACGCCTCCAGCACGCGCAGGGTTTCCAGCGTCGGGTCTGATCCGATCAAGGGTGCGGCCAGCGCACCGGCCGGCGAGGCCAGATCCTGCAGGCGCTGCTGCAGCGCTGCGCGCAGGGCGGGCGCAGCAAATGCGCCCTCGACCACGCCGGGCGACAGCAGGTAGCGGTAGTCCGCCAAGGCCGCGGGGATCGCCTCCAGCCCCTCCTCGCCGTTGCCGGCCCAGACGAATTCAGGTGAGGCCAGCAGGCGCTCGCGCAGCGCCCGCGAGCGCTCGGCCAGCATGTCCGGCTCGGCACCGCTCAGAGCCAGCAGCAGCAGCCGCGCGCCCGGGCCTTCGCCGAGCTGGTTCATCAGCAGGCGCTGGGCGGCATCGCGCGGCTGCGGCATGAACAGGCGCAAATCGCCGCTGAGCTTCAGCTGCGCCAGGGCCAGCCAGGCGATCGCCGCGAGGCTGACCAGCCACAGCGCGATCAGGCCGAGGCGCACCCGCGGCGCGGCGCCGCCCGCCTCCGGCGAAGCGCCGCCGCCCTGCACGCTCACGTGGGCGCTCGAAGCGTGGACTCAGCGCTCACTCCGGCTTCGCTCCGCACAGCGCATCGCGGGCCGGCTCGTCGGCTGCAGCGGCGGCGCGCGCCGCCCATTCGCCCAGCCACATGCGGCTGCGCTCGCCGTCAATCAGGTCGAGATCAAAGCAGCGCCATTCGAGCTGCTGGCCGTACAGGCTGAGGCTGCTGACTCGCTTCTGCAGGCGCCGGTTGAGCGGCGCGAGGCGCAGGTTCCAGGCCGAGGCGCTGCCCTGCATGTCGAGCGCGTAGTGCTTCTGCAGCAGCGCGAGATCCCCCCGCAGCAGGGCCTCGAAGCTGGCCGACAGCGCCGCCAGCTCCGGCGCGCGCTTCAGCGAAAAGCGCCTGGTCGGCTGACCCGCACGCTCGACCTCGACCCGCTCGTCGGCGATCCGCAGGCGCTCGGGCGTATCGCCTTCGACGGTCTTGATCAGCTCGCCCGGCTGCGGCTGCGACAGCGTGCCGGCAAACAGCAGCGGCTCGGCCAGAAGCGGCGAGCTGCGGCGCTCGAAATAGGCGGTCTGCGCCGGCGCCGGCTGGGCCAGTGCGGCCAGCAATTCAGCCGGCTCAGGCGGCGGGCTTGCGGCGCTCGTCCACGGGGCCAGCAACAGCGCCGGCAGCAGGCACAGCATCAGCAGGGGGCGCGGCATCCTGTCTCCAGAAATCGTAAAAGTTGAACCAGTTGTAGGGCGCCCGATGGACGTATTCTTCCAGCCGCGCGACGTAGCGCTGCTGCAGCGCCAGCAGGCGATGCGCGCGCTGCGCGCGCGGCAGGTCGATGCCTTCGTCAAACACTTCGAAGTGCAGGCCGTAGCGGCGGCCGCCGAAGTAGAGCCCAAAGCAGATCAGCACCGGCACTTTCAGCGCCGCGGCAATCAGAAACGGCGCGCTCGGAAACGGCGCCGGGCGGCCCAGAAAGTTCACCCACTGCACGGGTTCAGCGCCGCGCGCACGATCGACCAGCAGGCTGACCAGGGCGCCCTCTTCCAGCGCCTCGCGGATCGCCAGGGTGATCGAGGTGCCGTCTTGGCTGGCGTCGATCACGGTGCGCGCGATCTCCGGGCACAGCGCCTCCAGCGTCTGCGTGACGACCGCGTTCTGGCCGCGGTCCATCACCACCCGCACCTGCACGTCCGGGCGCTCGCGCGAGAGCACGCGCAGGGCCTCGAAGCTGCCGTGGTGGGAGCCAAACAGCAGCACGCCGCGGCCGAGATCGATGCGGTCGTGCAGCTCGGTGAGGCCGCTGATCTCCAGATCGAAGCTGCGGAACTGCCCAGACAGCATGAACACGCGGTCGAGAATGGTCGCAGCGAAGCTGTGGATGTGTTTCGCCACTTCCCACAGGGTCGCCGGCCTGCCGAACACGCGGCCCAGGTAGGCGCGCGAGGCGCGGCGCTCAGGGCCGCGCATCACCAAAAAGTACAGGGTGATCGGGATCAGCAGCGGCCGCGAAAGCCAACGGCCGCCGTAGCGGGCGATGCCGCGAATCAGCAGAATCAAGAAGCGGCTGCCGCCCTCGGGCCGCTGCTGCCAGTGCTCGCCGGCGCTCATGGCTGCATCAGTTCGCGGTCGAACACCAGCTCGCCGCTGGCGATCAGCGCGCCCTCGCGCTGCACCCGAAAGCGCAGGCGCTCGCCGCGGTAGTCGAGTTCCACCGCGGCGGACTGCTCCGGCAGCAGCGGCGCGGCGAACTTCACCTGCGGCATCCGCAGCAGGCGCAGGCCGGGATGACGCTGCTCAAGCAGACCCAGCACGGCGTCCAGCACGACCACGCCGGGCACCACCGGCTGGCCCGGAAAGTGGCCGGGCAGACAGGGATGGTCGGCGGCGATGCGCAGCTGCAGCGGGGCGTGGTCCATGGGCGGCAAGGCTAACCCGCCGCGGCCGCATGCCGCACCCGCGTGCTGCAGGCTTGCGTGGCCGGCGCTGCGCTTGAGCGTGAACCCCTCACGCGCCGCTTCGCCAGAACGCCGGCCCCAAGCCCGCCACGCGGCGCAGGAAGCCCACGAATCCGCCGTAGTCGTGCTGCGGAAAGCGCCGTCGCCGGTAGGCGTATTCGGCCAGGAACACCGCCGCCACGATCAGGTAGTTCAGCAGATTCGCAAACATCGACCACAGCGCCAGCGGCACCGCCGGCTTCGGCGCAAAGCCCAGCGTGTGCAGCAGGCCCTGCGGCGTCGCCAGCAGGCCAAGCAACGCGTTGACTGCGGCCAGACCCAGCAGCAGCACGGCCCACAGCAGGGTCAGTCGACGCGCATACGCAGGCACATCGGGATGCGGCACCTGGCCCTCGTTCATCGCGCGCACTATCCGCTCGATCAGCGGCACCCGGCCGGCTTTCAGACTGCGCGCGAAGTACAGGCCAAGTGCGGCGTTGAACAGCACCGGCGGCAGCAGCAGCGGCAGATGCGAATGGCCGAGGTAGGCGAGCGCGGCGAGCAGCAAACCGGCCGCAGTCAGCGCGGCGCCGAAGACTCGCGGCCGCGTGCGCAGCGGCCAGCACAGCAGCAGGCTTAAGCAGGCCACTGCGGCGCTGGCCAAGGGCAGCGAATTCCACACGGCCGATGCGTGCGCAAGCGCCGGAAAGGCCAGCGCCAGCAGCAGCGGCAGTAGCCGGCTCACCCCGCGCGGTTCTGTTCGACGTAGGCCGACAGCGACGCCAGCGAGCCGAAAATCTGGCGGTTGTCGGCATTGTCCGAGCGCAGCTGGAAGCCATAGCGCTTGGAAACCGCCAGCGCCAGCTCGAGCGCGTCGATCGAATCCAGCCCAAGGCCGTCGCCGAACAGCGGCGCCTGCGGGTCGATGGAGTCCACCTCCACGTCCTCCAGGTTCAGGGCTTCGATCAGGAGTTCGGCGAGCTCAAGCTCGGCAGGAGAGTGCTTGGACATGGGAAAGCCACAGGAATGGAGGAAGGCAAAACCGCGCGGGGCCGGTACGGGCTTCAGCGGTCCGGGCAGGGCAGGGCAGGACAAGGCAAGGCCGGACCGCGCCGGCTGAGCTGAAGCCGTTGCGGCGTCTCGCCGAGCGCTCGCCAGCGACGCGCGCAGCGGGTTTATTCAAGCAGCCCGCCGGGTCGCGAGAGGGCGCGGAGTGTATCATCCGCGCGGCCGACGCCAGCCGCGCCAGCGCGTCCCTCTGCGCCGACGCCTGAGCACTCAAAGCCCACGCCAGGCCGCGCCGGCTCAACTCTTTCTGACGACCGACCACGCATGAGTTCCACCCCAGCCAGCGCCACCCCCGACATCGATATCGCGGTCATCGGCGGCGGCCCGGCCGGCAGCACCGCGGCCACGCTGCTGGCGCGCCGGGGCTGGAAGGTCGCGCTGCTGGAGAAAGCGCGGCACCCGCGCTTCCACATCGGCGAAAGTCTGCTGCCGATGAACCTGCCGATCCTCGATCGACTGGGCGTGCTGGATGCGGTGGCGGCGATTGGCGTGCGCAAGCCGGCGGCCGACTTCCCCGCCGACAGCGGCGGCTACAGCAGTTTTCTGTTCAGCCGCGCGCTCGGCGACGTGCCGGACCACGCCTATCAGGTGAGCCGCGCCGAGTTCGACCGGCTGCTGTTCGACAACGCCGCCGCCAGCGGCGCGCAGACTCAGCAGGAGACCGAGGTCAGCAGCGTGCATCGCGAGCCCGACGGCCGCCTGCGCCTGCAGCTGCGCAGCGCCGAGGGTGAGCGCGCGCTGCACTGCCGCTATGTGGTCGACGCCAGCGGGCGCGACACCCTGCTGGGGCGCCAGTTCGACCTGAAGCGGCCCAACCCGCGGCATCGCTCGGCGGCGATCTACGCGCACTACCGCGGAGTCGCGCGGCAGCCCGGCGAGGCGGCCGGCAACATCACCATCTATCGGATCGAAGCCGGCTGGATGTGGATGATTCCACTCGCCGACGAGGTCATGAGCGTCGGCATCGTGTGCCGCCCGGAATTCCTGAAAACCCGCCGCGGTCCGCTGGATGAATTCCTGCACGCCGCGGTGTGCGCACAGCCGGACGCACGGGCGCGCATGGCCGGCGCCGAGCGCGTCTCCGAGCCCGAGGCCACCGGCAACTACAGCTACCAGTGCGGCGCCATCGCCGGCCCCGGCTGGGTGATGGCCGGCGACGCCTACGCCTTCGTCGATCCGATTTTTTCCTCCGGCGTATTTCTGGCCATGCACAGCGCCGAACGCGCGGCTGAACTGGTCGACGCCTGCCTGCGCACGCCGGCCCGCGAGCCTGCCCTGCAGCGCGCCTATCGCACGCATATCGATGCCGGCATCGGCGTGTTCAGCTGGTTCATCGAGCGCTTCACCACGCCGGTGATGCGCGATCTGTTTCAGCATCCTCGCAACCTCTGGCAGGTCGAGCAGGCGGTGATCGCCATGCTCGCCGGCAATGTCTTCGACGACCGCCGGGTGCTGCGCCGGCTGCGCGTGTTCCGCGTGATCTACGCCATGACCGCCCTGCTGCGGCGCCTGCGCGGCGAGCGCGCGCCTGCCGCGAAGCCCGACGCCGCGATGGGCCTGCAGTGAGCGCCCAACCGACCCTGCAGCGCGTGGCCGACGGCCTGGTGCCGAGCTACGTGCGAGCCCACGACCCGCGCGAACTGCTCGGCCCGCGCACCTTGGCGGTGTTCGGTTTTGGCGCCAGCGCCCCGGCTGACTTCGGCGACCCGCGCTACCTGCGGGTGTCGCTGGAGCCGCTGGAGCCGCTGGAAGCCAATCACTGCTTCGAAGTCTGGACCGCAGAGCAGCCCGTGCAGCTGTGGCAGGAGGGCGCCCTGCGAGGCGCTCGCAGCGGCGATCTGTGCTTTGGCTGGCTGCAGCAGGACGAATCCGCAGACGGCCCGACGCAGGCCGCCGAGCGCGCCTACGCGCAGCTGGCCGCGCACTGCCGGCACAGCCCGCAGCCGCATCTTCTGCGGGTGTGGAACTACCTGCACGGGATCACCCGCGGCGAGCACGACGCCGAGCGCTACCGGCAGTTCTGCGTCGGCCGCGCGCGCGCATTGACCCTGCCCGACGCCGCGCTGCCGGCGGCCACCGCCATCGGCCATCTGCAGCCGCAGCCGCTGCTGCAGGTGTACTGGCTGTCCGCCCGCGTCGCCGGCACCCCGCTGGAGAATCCGCGACAGCTGCCGGCCTATCGCTACCCGCGCCGCTACGGCCCGCGCCCGCCCAGCTTCGCTCGCGCCATGCTGGCCGACGCCAGCACGCGGCTGCCGCTCATGCTGTCGGGCACGGCCGCCGTGGTCGGCCACGACTCGCTGCATCCGGGATCGGTAGGCGCCCAGCTGTGCGAGACCTTCCGCAACTTCGAGAGCCTGCTGGCGGCCGCCCACCGCCAGCGTCCGGAGCTGCCGGGCCAGTTCGGCGCACGCAGCCTGCTCAAGGTCTACCTGCGCGATCGCAGCGCGCTCGACGAGGCCCGCAGGGTGCTCGACCAGCTGCTGCCGGCCGACGTGCCGCGACTGATCCTGCAGGGCGAAGTCTGCCGCCGCGAGCTGACCGTCGAGATCGATGGGTTTCACGGTTAGAGCGGAGATTTCGGGATTTCGGGGCTCGGAATTAGCGGACCCCGCTCGATCCGAACGGATCCATCCTTCGGCCCGCACGCAGACCGCGCCCGGCGCCGGCCACTGCGGCCACGCCGCGGTCTGAAGCCTGCGTTGCCGGCCCGGGCTTTCACCTTATACTCATGCCGCTCGCGGCTAGGGGCGGAGAGTGCTTTCAACGGCCGGGGGGCCAGTCACGCGCAGAATCATCGAAGTCTGGCCCACATCCGCGGCTTGAGCCTTCGAAATCCCTGGGTCGCCACAAGCGCTTTTCTGACGTTACGAAGGCCCGTGATGCACGGGTCCACATCAGCTCTTGGGGAGGGTTCTGAATGCTTCAGCAGCATGGTTTGCTTCTGGCGATCGCCTGTGCGGTCATCGCTATTCTTTACGGCGTGCTGCAGACGCGCTGGATTCTGGCGCAATCGCCCGGCAACGAGCGGATGCAGGAGATCGCCGGCGCGATCCAGGAAGGCGCGCGCGCCTACCTCAACCGCCAGTACCTGACCATCTCGGTGGTCGGCGTGGTGCTTTTCATCTTGATGGGCATTTTCCTGGCCTGGACCACCGCCATCGGGTTCCTGGTCGGCGCAGTGCTGTCCGGCCTGGCGGGCTATATCGGCATGAATGTTTCGGTGCGCGCCAATGTGCGCACCGCAGAGGCCGCGCGTCGCGGCCTGAGTGCAGCCATGGATGTCGCCTTCCGCGGCGGCGCCATCACCGGCATGCTGGTGGTCGGCCTGGGCCTGCTCGGCGTGGCCGGCTACTACCTGATCCTCAAGCAAATGGGAATCAGCGAGAGCGACAACCTGCACGCGCTGGTCGGCCTGGCGTTTGGCAGCTCGCTGATCTCGATTTTCGCGCGCTTGGGCGGCGGCATCTTCACTAAGGGCGCCGATGTCGGCGCTGACCTGGTTGGCAAGGTCGAGGCCGGCATCCCCGAGGACGACCCGCGCAACCCCGCGGTGATCGCCGACAACGTCGGCGACAACGTCGGCGACTGCGCCGGCATGGCCGCCGACCTGTTCGAAACCTACGCGGTCACCGTGATTGCCACCATGCTGCTCGGGTTCTTGATGGCCGACACGGTCGGCGCCAACGGCGTGCTGTATCCGCTGGTGCTGGGCGGGGCCTCGATCATCGCCTCGATCATCGGCGCCTTCTTCGTCAAGGTGAAGCCGAAAGGGTCGATCATGGGCGCGCTCTACAAGGGCGTGATCATCTCGGCCGTGCTGGCAGCTGCAGCCTTCTACCCGATCACCCAGGAGCTGATGGCGGATTCCAGCTACGGCGCGATGAACCTTTACATGTGCGCGCTGATCGGCCTGATCCTGACCGGCGCCATCGTCTGGATCACCGAGTACTACACCGGCACCCAGTACAAGCCGGTCCGCGATATCGCAGCGGCGTCCACCACCGGCCACGGCACCAACATCATTGCGGGCTTGGGCATCTCGATGAAGGCCACCGCGGCACCGGTCATCGCCGTCTGCATCTCGATCTGGGGCGCGTATGAGCTGGGCGGCATCTACGGCCTGGCGATCGCCGCCACCTCGATGCTGTCAATGGCCGGCATGATCGTGGCGCTCGACGCCTACGGCCCGATCACCGACAACGCCGGCGGCATCGCCGAGATGGCCGAGCTGCCGCCGGAAGTGCGCGCAGTCACCGACCCGCTGGACGCGGTCGGCAACACCACCAAGGCGGTCACCAAGGGCTACGCGATCGGCTCGGCCGGCCTTGCCGCGCTGGTGCTGTTCGCCGATTTCACCCACAACCTGGAGGCCGTCGGCAAGGCCACCGTGTTCGAGCTGAATGACCCGGCGGTGATCATCGGCCTGTTCATCGGCGGGCTGGTGCCCTACCTGTTCGGCGCCATGGCGATGGAAGCCGTCGGCCGTGCCGCCGGCGCAGTCGTTGAGGAAGTGCGCCGCCAGTTTCGCGAGATCCCCGGAATCATGGCGGGCACGGCCAAGCCCGACTACTCGCGCGCGGTCGACCTGCTGACCAAATCGGCGATCAAGGAAATGATCATCCCCTCGCTGCTGCCGGTGCTGGTACCGGTGCTGATCGCGGTGGTGATGGAATGGGCGATGGGCCCGGGCGCGGGGATCAGAGCCCTCGGTGGCCTGCTGATCGGCACCATCGTCACCGGCCTGTTCGTCGCCATCAGCATGACCACCGGCGGCGGCGCCTGGGACAACGCCAAGAAGTACATCGAAGACGGCCACTACGGCGGCAAGGGCTCGGACGCCCACAAAGCCGCGGTGACCGGCGACACCGTGGGTGACCCCTACAAGGACACCGCCGGCCCGGCGATCAACCCGCTGATCAAGATCATCAACATCGTGGCCCTGCTGTTGGTGCCGGTGCTGTAGCTGATCGCAGTCGGCACGTTGGAAACAGAGCCCGCCCTGCGCGGGCTCTGTCTTTTCAAGAGCCAAGCCCGCCGTGCGCGGGCTCTGCCTTTCTGAGAACGAGGCCGGCCGTGCTTGGCCGTGCCTTTTCAGTCGGGCGAGGCGGCAGCGACGCCTCGCCCTGCTGCACCGCAGCAGCCGTTGCCGTATCCTTCTTGGCCTTGAATTCCCCCCTCATCCGACCCCGCAGGAGCCAGCCATGGGCCTTGAACTTGTCGCTTCTGGCCGTGATCTTCCCCACGAGATCAACGTCGTCATCGAAATTCCGAAAGACGCCGAACCGGTCAAGTACGAGGTCGACAAGGACACCGGCGCGATTTTCGTCGACCGTATCCTGTCGACGCCGATGCGCTACCCGTGCAACTACGGCTACGTGCCGCACACCCTGTGTGGCGATGGCGACCCCGCCGACGTGTTGGTGATCCTGCCGCTGCCGCTGATCCCGGGCTCGGTGATCCGCTGCCGTCCGGTCGGCGTGCTGAAGATGACGGACGAGGCCGGCAGCGACGAGAAGCTGCTGGCGGTACCGGTCGACACGGTGTTCGCGGGCTATACCCACATCCAGGACATCGAGCAGGTGTCCGGCCACTGGCTGGAGCGCATCGGCCACTTCTTCGAGCACTACAAGGATCTGGAGAAGGGCAAGTGGGTCAAGCTGGACGGCTGGGGCAACGCGGCCGAGGCCAAGGCGCTGCTGATGGACGCCGTGCAGCGCTACGACGACAGCGAGGTCAAGCCGAAGTTCTAGGCCGCGGCCCAGCGCGAGCGCGCGGAGGGTGCGGAGGCGTTCAATCGCTGCAGTGCCGCCTGCGGCCCGACGAATGCGCGCACTGCAGCGAGCCGCCGCGGCCTGTCAGCCCGCTCAGACCGCGAGCGCCACCCGATTGCGGCCGTCGTGTTTGGCGGAATACATCGCCCCATCCACCCGCCGCAGCAGCTCGCTGGCTCCCACCTTCGGGTGATCTTGGCTGCACAGCACGCCCAAGCTGGCGGTGCAGGCCAGCGGCGCCTCCGGGCCGCTGCCCGCCAGCGGCAGGGTCTCGATGCGCTGGCGGATGTTTTCGGCCAAGCGCTGCGAAGTCAATTGGTCGGCGCCCGGCAGGATCAGCAGGAACTCCTCGCCGCCCATTCGCGCCACGGCATCGGACGTCCGCACCACCTGTTTCAGCAGCTGCGCCACCGCGACCAGCACAAAGTCACCGGCGCTGTGCCCGAAGCTGTCGTTGATCTGCTTGAAGTGGTCGATGTCGACAAAGATCAGGCCGAAGCCGATGCCGTCTGCCTCGCTGCGCAGCAGCTCGGCCTCAAGTTGCGCCAGCGCGCCGCGGCGGTTGCTTAAGCCGGTCAGCGAGTCGGTCTCGGCGAGCAGGCGCATGGCGTCCCGCTGCTCGCGCAGGCTGCCCAGACGCAGCATCAGCCGCGCGCTGCCGTTGATGGAGATCCAGACAGCGCAGGCGATGTAGACCTCGGTTTTCCAGGTCGCCATGGCGTCTGGTGCGAGCAGGCTAGCCGTGACCGCAAGGGTGATCGGCAGGCAGGACAGCAGCGTGCCGCGGGCAGATTCCGAGCCCCGCAGCAGCGCCGAACCGGCGGCCAGCAGCACGGCTGCGAACAGCGCCAGCACGGCCACTTCCGCCGCCACCGAAAGCGCTACCAGAGCCGAAACCGGCAGGACCAAGGCGAGCAGGCCGACACCCGCCAGCAGCAGGCAGCCCGCGCGCATCGCCAGCAGCAGGCCGCGCGAGGAGCCGTGCCGGCCGAAGAGGACCATCTGGTAGGCCATGCTGGCCGCCACCAGCAGGGGCAAGGTGATCTGCAGGCGTGCGCGCAGCTCGCCGGCCGGCAGCCAGGCCTCGGGGAACCCCGACAGCCCGGTGACCAAGGCGATCCAGCCGCTCATCAGCAGGGTGTTGATGGCGAACAGCAGCAGCTGAATATCGCGCACCGCGAGATAGGCCAACGCGGTTGACACCACGATGCTCAAGCTGATCGCCAGCACCGCAATGCGAAAAGCAAAGCGCTGGGCGTCGAGCTGCTGCAGCGTGGCCGGTGGGCCATGGCTGACCACCGCCGGCCAAAGCGGAAACTCGATCCCGCGGGACATCACCTCGATCGGCTCGCTGCCGCCGGCTGGCGGCACGAACACGCCACCGACAGCCGTGCGGAAACGCGAATCCATCTGTTCGCCATCGCCAAAGCGCCCGCAGAAGACGCGACTGCCCTGCGAGATCCGCAGCCAGTCGACGCCCGCGCCGCTGACCGTTACCGCCACCGGACGACCGTCCCAGCCGACCATGGGCGCCTCGATGCGAACACGATGGCCCTCACCTGCGCCAAAGCCGGCACAGGAATCGACCTGCGCCTGTGGATTCACCCGCTCGTGCATCTGCTTGATCACAAACGCCAAAGCCGCCTGACTGAACGACACTGCCAGCAGGATCAACAGCCACCTCCGCAGGGCGCGATGGCGCATGGGGATCAGCCGCGCTCGAGCAATTTGCGCAAGTCGATCACCGCAGCGTTGGCGCGCGAGACGTAGTTGGCCATCACCAGCGAATGGTTTGCGAAGAAGCCGAACGGTGATCCGTTGAGCACGATCGGGCTGCCCAGCGCGTGCTGGCTTTCCTCAAGCTCGCGGATGATCTGGCGCAGGCTGATCAGAGCGTTCTTATCGCGCAGCACCTGCGCGAAGTCGTGCTCGGCCGCGCGCAGGAAATGCAGCAGCGCCCACGTGGTGCCGCGCGCCTCGTAGAACACGTCGTCGACTTGGCTCCATGGGGTCTGCACTTCGCGCGGGCTGACCCCGGGGGTGGACTGCCGGCCCTGTGGATCGCCGGACAGATCGGTGTCGATGCGCAGCTGGCCGACGCTGGCCGACAGCCGCTGCGACAGCGAACCCAGGCGCTTTTCAACCACCGCCAGCCAGTCGGCGAGGTTGTCGGCCCGCGCGTAAAACTGCGCGCTGTAGGGGTCGGCATCAGACAGCCGTTTGAGGTAACTCTCGATGTGGTCAATCGCCTTGCGGTACTGGTTTTCCGACGCCGGCAGCAGCCAGCGATCGCTGGGCGAAGAAAACAGCGGGTCGGCTTCGAGCAGATCAAGGTCCTCGGTGCTTTGCGTCTGCGACCGGCTGAACTCGTTGCGGAAGGCCTTGGCGAAATCCCGCACCTGCACCAGCACGCCGAACTCCCAGTTCGGCAGGTTGTCCATCAGCACGCCGGGCGGCAGCTTGTCGTTGCTCAGATAGCCGCCGCGTTTGTCGAGCAGGGTTCCCGCGACGAGGATCAGCGCCTCGGCGCTGACCGTGCCCACCACCACCGGCTGGCCGCGCTCGGCCGCGCGCTGTTCGCCGTGGGCAACCACATTGACCGTGGCCGGCTCGGTGTCCCACCACCACATCAAACCGAGCACCGGCAGCACAATCAGTGCAGCCAGCGCGCCGGCGATCCAGCGTGTGCGTCTGCCACTTCGAGCCTGGGTATTCATCGGTCCTCCTGGTGGAATGGAGCAGCAAGGCTGCCCCTGGATCGCGGAGTGTAGTGTCCCCCAGCGCATCTGGCGTGCAGCGAGCGCGCTCACTGTTTGGGCAAATTGAGCTGCCTCATGCAGGAACTGAACCAGCCTTCGGCGACTGGTGTCGGGCGGCGATGCGCCGGCCGATAAGTCCGAATCAGCGGTTGACAGCGGTTTCGAGCCTGTGTTTTGCTGCAGCGCATGAACCGCCCCCTGACCCGCAGCAAAGCCATCGCCCTGACGCCTCCGCGTCCGGCGCCGCGCGCTTTGATTGCTGAACAGGCTGCCCGCATCAGCGCGGTCGCACTGGCGCTGCTCGTACTCGTACTTCTTATTCGCCTGCCAGCCGGCGCGGGATAGGTAGCTACGGTCCGAAACACGCAACACACGGACCCGAACAACACCAAACCCCGCCCCGGCAACGAGGCGGGGTTTTTTATTGCCCTACGTCAAACCACCGGCGCCCCCGCGCCAACGCCCCCCTCCACCGCCACCAGGAATCCCCCCGTGCAGAGTGACGCAATCAAAACCGGTCCCGCCCGTGCCCCCGCCCGCGCCATGCTGCGCGCCACGGGCCTGGATGACGCCGCGATCGCAAAGCCGCTGGTGGCGGTGGTTCACACCTGGTCCGACGTCAGCCCCTGCAACATCAACCTGCGCGAGCTGGCGGTGCACGCAGGCCACGGCATCCGCCGCGGCGGCGGTACGCCGATCGAATTCAACACGATTGCGGTGACCGACGGCATCGCCATGGGCTCGGAGGGCATGCGTGCCTCGCTGCCCTCGCGCGAGGTGATCGCCGATTCGATCGAGCTGGCGGTGCGCGGCCACTGCCTGGACGCGGTGGTGCTGCTGGTCGGCTGCGACAAGACCATCCCGGCCGCGGCGATGGCGCTGGGTCGGCTCAATCTGCCGGGGCTGATCCTGTACGGCGGCAGCACCCTGCCCGGCCACTGCCGCGGCAAGACGATCACCATCCAGGACGTGTTCGAAGCGGTCGGCGCGCATTCGGCCGGCACGATCGACGAGGCCGAGCTCACCGAAATCGAGAAGGCCGCGTGCCCGGGCGCGGGCGCCTGCGGCGGCCAGTTCACCGCCAACACCATGGCCATGGTGATGACGTTTCTGGGCCTGTCGCCGCTCGGCCTGAACGATATTCCAGCGGCCGACCCCGACAAGCGCAGCGCCGCCGAGGCCTGCGGCGAACGGGTGATGCAGCTGTTTGAAAACAACGGCCCGCTGCCGCGCGAGATCATCACGGCGACCTCGCTGCGCAACGCCGCGCGTGCGGTGTCGGCGACTGCAGGCTCGACCAATGCCGCGCTGCATCTGCTGGCGATCGCCCACGAGGCCGGCGTCGACTTCGACCTGGAGGAGATCCATGCGGCGTCCAGCGTGCCGGTGATCGCGGATCTGAAGCCCGGCGGCCGCTACACCGCCGCCGAGCTGTACACGATGGGCGGCACCGCCCTGGTCGCCCGCGAGATGCAGGCGGCTGGGCTGCTGGACGATGCGCCGACCGTCACCGGACGCAGCCTGCTCGAAGAAGTCGCGGCGGCCCCGGCCGGCGACCCGCAGCAGGACGCCGTTCGCCCGGTGAACAACCCGATCAAGCCCACCGGCGGCTATTCGATCCTCTACGGCAACCTCGCGCCCGAGGGCTGCATCGTCAAGCTGGCCGGCCACGGCCGCCGCCAGCACAGCGGCCCGGCGCGGGTGTTCGATTCCGAAGAAGCTGCATTCGCCGCGGTGCAGGCGCGCGAGATCAAGGCCGGCGACGTGGTGGTGATCCGCTTCGAGGGCCCCGCCGGCGGACCCGGCATGCGCGAAATGCTGGCGGTGACCGCCGCTTTGGTCGGCCAGGGCCTCGGCAACGAGGTCGCGCTGATCACCGACGGCCGATTCTCTGGCGCCACCCACGGCTTCATGGTCGGCCACGTCAGCCCCGAGGCCGCCCGCGGCGGCCCGCTGGCGCAGCTGGCTGAAGGCGACAGCGTGACCATCGACGTTGATCGCCGAGTGCTGGAAACCGCCGCCGAGCTCGGCCGCCGAATTCCCTCCCGCATCGAGCCGCGCGTCGCCACCGGCGCGCTCGCCAAGTACGCGCGCCTGGTCGCATCCGCCTCGCGCGGTGCGGTCACCACCGCCTAGATCGCTTACCCGCTTACCCGCTTACCCACTTCCACTCAGTCAAACGCACGCCGCAAAGGATCCGACGATGAGCCAGCCGAACAACCCCGCCGCTACCCTGCCCCGCATCGCAATCATCGGCTACGGCAGCCAAGGCCGCGCCCACGCCTTGAACCTGCGCGATTCCGGCGCCGACGTGATCGTCGGCCTGCGTCCGGGTGGGCCGACCGAGGCCAAGGCCAAGGCCGACGGTTTCACCGTCAAGTCACCAGCTGAGGCAATCCGCGAAGCCGGACTCATCGCGGTGCTGACTCCGGACATGGTCCAGCCCGAGCTGTACACCAACGTTATCGAGCCGAATATCCAGCCCGGCGCCTGCCTGCTGTTCGCGCACGGCCTGAACGTGCACTACGGCGAGATCACTCCGCGCGCCGACCTCGACGTGACCCTGGTCGCGCCGAAGGGCCCGGGCGCGCTGGTGCGCCGTGAGTTCGAGATCGGCCGCGGCGTGCCCTGCGTCTACGCCGTCCACGCCGACTGCAGCGGCAAGGCCGAAGCGCTGGCGCTGGCCTACTGCGCAGGCGTTGGCGGGGCACGTGCCAAGGCGATCAAGACCACGTTCAAAGAGGAAACCGAAACCGATCTGTTCGGCGAACAGGCGGTGCTGTGCGGCGGCGCGACCAAACTGGTGCTGGCCGGCTGGGAGACGCTGGTCGAAGCGGGCTACCAGCCCGAAATCGCCTACTACGAGTGCCTGCACGAACTGAAGCTGATCGTTGATCTGCTCTACGACGGCGGCCTGACCCGCATGCACGAGTTCATCAGCGAGACCGCCCAGTACGGCGACCTGACCCGCGGCCCGCGCGTCATCGATGCCGACACGAAAGCGCGCATGAAGGAGATCCTGACCGAGATTCAGGACGGCACCTTCGCGCGCCAGTGGATCGCCGAATACAAGGCCGGCAACCCGGAATACCAGCGCCTGAAGCAGGCCGACCTCGACCACCCGATCGAGAAGATCGGCAAGACCCTGCGCGCCGAGATGGCATGGTTGAACAGCGCCCCTGCCGCCAACAAACAGGACGCCGCCGCATGAACACTCGCGCCGCCCACGCCGCGAGCGCCCATGCGCCGCAGGCGCAGACCCGCGCTGCGCCGACGGCCGCTTTGAAGCAGGCCAAGAACGGCGCCGAACTGATGGCTCGCTGCATGGAAGCCGAAGGCACCGAGGTGCTGTTCGGCTATCCGGGCGGCGCGATCATGCCCTTCTACGACGCGCTCACCGGTTCGAGCATGCGCCACATCCTGACTCGCCACGAGCAGGGCGCGGCGCTGGCTGCAAATGGCTTTGCGCGCGCCTCGGGTCGGGTCGGAGTGTGTGTGGCGACCTCCGGACCCGGCGCCTCAAACCTGGTCACCGGCATCGCCGATGCGTTTCTGGATTCGGTGCCGATGGTGATCGTCACCGGCCAGGTGCCGACCACCCTGATGGGCACCGATGCTTTCCAGGAGCTCGACGTCTACGGCATGACCCTGCCGATCGTGAAGCACAGCTTTCTGCTGCGCTCGGTCGACGACCTGCCGCAGGTGGTGCACGAGGCGTTTCGCATCGCCAAGAGCGGCCGCCCCGGGCCGGTGCTGATCGACTTTCCCAAGGACGTGCAGATCGCCGCGGCGACGCATCTGAAGCCGCTGCCGGTCTCGCACCCCGATGCGCTGCCGACACCCGCATCGACAAAACTTATCGAAGCAATCGAGGCGATCGCCAGCGCCGAGCGGCCGATCGTGTATTCCGGCCAAGGGGTGGTGTTGGCCAATGCGGTAGCCGAGTTCCGCGCCTTCGTTGAAGCGGCTCGGCTGCCCACTGTGCAGACCCTGCGCGGCCAGGGCAACCTGCCGCCCGAACACCCCTATCTCATCGGCATGCTCGGCATGCACGGCAGCCGTGCGGCGAACACGGCCGTGCAGGAATGCGATCTGCTGATCTGCATCGGCGCGCGTTTTGATGATCGCGCCACCGGCAAGCTGGCCGAGTTCGCGCCGAACGCGCGGGTGGTGCACCTCGACGCCGACGCCGCCGAGATCAGCAAGCTGCGCCGCGCCGATGTGCCGCTGTACGGCGATCTGCGCGAGTCGCTGCGCGGGCTGACGGACGCGCGTTCGAACTGCGAGGACTGGCAGCAGCGCTGCCAGCGCATGCGTCGTGACGGCGCACCGCGCTATGACGCGCCCGGGCAGGGCGTGTATGCGCCGGCCCTGCTGAAGCGCATGTCCGAACTGGCGCCGCCCGACACCATCGTCGCCTGCGACGTCGGCCAGCATCAGATGTGGGTGGCCCAGCACTGGCGCTTCCACCATCCGCGCAACCATTTGACGTCCGGCGCGCTGGGCACCATGGGCTTCGGCCTGCCGGCGGCAATCGGCGCGCAGCTCGCCTGTCCTGAGCGGCCGGTGGTGCTGGTCTCCGGCGACGGCAGCATCATGATGAACATTCAGGAGCTGGCGACCGTCGCGCGCTGCCAGCTGCCGATCAAGATGGTTCTGCTGGACAACAGCTCGCTGGGGATGGTCCGGCAGTGGCAAGAGCTCTTTTTCGCGAAGAACTTCAGCGAGATCGACCTCTCCGACAATCCGGATTTCGCTGCGCTGTCGCGGGTGTTCGGTATACCCGCGATTCGGCTTGAGCGCCGCGAGGATACCGAGGCCGCGCTGCGCCAGCTGCTGGCCACGCCGGGCCCGGCTTTCCTGCACGTCGTGATCGATGCCCGCGCCAACGTCTGGCCGCTGGTGCCCCCCAATCACAGCAACGCCACCATGCTGGACGAGGCCGAAGCGCATGCGATTCCGGCTTGACCTGACTCTGCGACCGGCCGAGGGCGCGCTGCTGCGCGTGCTGGGCACCGCCGAACGCCGCGGCTTCACGCCGCTGGCCATCGAAGGCCAGCGCGCCGAGGACGGCAGCACCTGGAATCTCGCACTCACTGTCGAAGGCCAGCGCGCCGCCGAAGGCCTGTGCCGGCAGATGGAAAAACTCTATGACTGCCTGAAGGTGGAGGTGGCGGAATGTCCTTGAGCATCTGGTACAACGGCGAGCTTCGCGCCAGCGACAGCGTCGGCATCTCGCCGGTCGCGCATGGCCTGCACTACGGCACCGGCGTGTTCGAGGGTATCCGCGCCTACGCCACGGCGGACGGCGCCGCGGTATTTCGCCTGCGCGATCACCTTGAGCGCATGCAGCTTGGCTGCGACGCGCTGGGCCTGAAGTTCTCGATCACCGATTTCGAAGCCGCGACCCTGGCTGTTCTCAAGGCGAACACGCACCGCGATGCCTACATTCGCCCACTCTGCATGTACGCACGCGGCGGCCTCGGGCTGGACGTGGAAATGCTCGGAGAAGACGTACTCGTGGCCACGCTGCCGTGGAAGCCGCACCTCGGCAGCGAACGGGTCAAGCTCACCCACAGCCCCTACCGCCGCAACACCCGGCTTGCAATCCCGCCGCTGAAACTCTGCGGCGCCTACGTCAACTCGATCCTGGCCAAGCGCGAGGCCACCGCACGCGGCTTCAACGAAGCCCTGTTCACCGATGCAGCCGGCCAGGTGGTCGAGTGCACCGGCGAGAACGTCTTCATGGTCAAAGACGGCCGAGTCACCGCGGTCGAGCACGCCGACGCCCTGCCCGGCATCACCCGCGCCACCGTCATCGAGCTCAGCGGCGCCGAGTCACGGCCAGTGTCGCTTGCAGAACTCGCCGATGCCGATGAGATCTTCCTCACCGGCACCTCCGCCGAGATCGCCCAGGTCGGCTGGCTGGACCAGCGCGAGCTTGGCGACAACCCAATCTCGATGGAGCTGCGGCGGCTGTACCAGCGGGTGGTGAGCGGGCAAGAGACCTCGCGGCACGCGTGGCTGACTGCGTATTGAGTTTGGAACGCGGGCCTCGACCCGCCGCCTGTATGCCCCGCGCGACGCAATCCACGGCAGGTTGGCGCTGAGCGCAGCGAAGCCCAACGCCGGCACCTCGGCAATCGCCGCACGATCTGAACTCCGCGATGTTGGGCTTCGCTGCGCTCAGCGCCAACCTACAAAAACGACCCAACGCCGGCACCTCCGCACTCGCCGCACGATCTGAACTCCGCGATGTTGGGCTTCGCTGCGCTCAGCGCCAACCTACAAAAACGGCCCAACGCCGGCACCTCCGCGCTCGCCGCACGATCTGATCTCCGCGATGTTGGGCTTCGCTGCGCTCAGCGCCAACCTACAAAAACGACCCAACGCCGGCACCTCGGCACTCGCCGCACGATCTGAAATCCGCGATGTTGGGCTTCGCTGCGCTCAGCGCCAACCTACAAAAACGATCCAACGCCGGCACCTCGGCACTCGCCGCACGATCTGAACTCCGCGATGTTGGGCTTCGCTGCGCTCAGCGCCAACCTGCAAAAGCGGCCCAACGCCGGCGTCTGTGATGCCGCAAACACATGCGGGACGCGGCGGCGGGTCAAGACCCGCCCTTACCACCGCAAGCTCCACGCTCACAGCGCGCCGTGATGGCCCCCCGGCTTCTCAATCCGAATCCCGAATCTCGAATCCTCGATCCCGAACGCCGAGCGCCGACTCCTCGATCCCGAATGCCGAGTCCCTACTTCCGTTCAAAGCGCCACACCGAGGCCGGCGGCAGGTTCCAGCCGACCCAGCGCACGCGCTTGGCGCTCAGTCCCAGGCGCTGGCGAACGGCGGCTGAGACGGGGCAGCGCAGGCCATAGCTGAACTGCACGAAGCGCGCCTCAGGCCGCGCACAGGCGAAGGCCGCGCGCAGGATCGCTTCGATCTGCGTCTCCGGCATCGCCCGCAGCGGCAGCCCCGACACCACGCTGCCGAAGCTTGACGGCTGCAGATGCGCAGCCAGTTCCGCCGCATCACATTCCAGCACCGACAGCCCGGGCAGGCGACGGCGAAGTGCATCAGCGAACTCCGGCAGCCGTTCAACCACTCGCAGCTGCGAAAGCGGCACACCCGAATCGATCAGGGCGCGGGTGAATACGCCCGTGCCCGCGCCGAGTTCGAGCACAGGCGCCGCGATCGGCGCAGCCGCGGCCAGCATCGCCCGGGCAAGGGCGCCGCTGGAGGGCGCGATCGCGCCGACGATCCGCGGGTGGCGCAGCCAGCGCTGCAGAAACAGCAGCCAGTCGGGACGGTGGACGGCGGTGTGTTCAGTTGACATGCGAGCTCCCTGCGCGATGCGTTCGATCGAACGCCTGAACTGCAGGCTGCCGGCAGCGCCTCAAGCGGAGCTCAAAAAAAGGGCGTGCGCGGGGCGATGGGCACCCGGCGTCGCCTCGAAAATTGCCACCCCGGCGCAGCCTCGGCAATTGTCAGCCGGCGGCGCCTCGGGAACTAGCGCAGTGGGCCGCATACAAAGCGAACCCACATCGCCCTTGGCCGGTCTGGCAGCGCGCGCGTGCGCTCGTATTAGCAGCGCAATCCGCAGCACAGCCGAAACGCTTCAGTCGACCGCGGACGGCGTTGCGAGCGGGTGCGCATGCACTCGGGCACGGCCGTCCGCGAGCTGCAGATCCAGCCCCCAGCCGGCGCGCGCCAGCAGTCGGCGCGCCAGCTCCAGGCCCAGCCCGAAGCCGCTGCTGTCGTGGCCGTCCGGCCTGCTGTTCTCGATCACCAGGCCATTCGCCTTCAGCGCCGCGGAAATCTGCCCCGGGCCGCCGTGCTGCACGGCATTGAGCAGCAGATTGCCGAGTATCGCTTCGACCGCCGCTACCGGCAGCGCCCAGTGCGGCTCGGCGCCCATCTTGATCGCGAAGCTCTGGCCGCGCTGCGCGGCCAAAGGCGCGAGCTCCTCCGCCAGCTGGCGCAGCGAAGCTGCCGGGCTGATCGGTGCGGCGACCGGCGTGGATTCGCCCAGCCACAGCACCGCCGCGCTGGCGCGCTCCAGCCGCTGCAGCGCGCGCTGCAGGCGCTGCACGGCGGTTGACTCAATCCGCTGCAGGGACAGCCCGGCGAAGGCAAGCTGTGCGCTCTGCAGCGGCGTGCGCAGCTCATGGGCGAGAAAGCGCAGCGTGTCTTCCTCACGCTTGAGTGCCGCCAGCCGGGCGTCGAGAGAGTCCGCCAGCGCGTGGCCAAAACGCTGGAACTCCAGCACCGGCTGCGCATCGGCGGCGGCGCGCAGCGCGTCGGCGCTGGGCTCACGCTCCAGCGAGCCCAGCAGGCCACCGGCGGCGCGTTCGATACGGCCGACAAAGCGCTGCGCAAGCCAAACCGCATGCAGCAGAATCAACAGCAGCAGCACCCCCAGCAGGGGCGCAGCGCGAAGCAGAGCCGAGGTCACTCGCAGCTCGCTCTGCGCCTCGAACACCAGAAAACGCGGCCCCTGTGCGTCCGGTGCGAGCGCACGCACGTGCACGTACCGATTGCTGTCGATGCGAAACTCGCTGATCCGCAACTCACGCAGGTCGCGCGTGGACATACGGGCCAGCCGCGGCTGCACCTCGGACGGCAGCTCGTGCAGGCGCCGGACCTCGATCTGCGGCAGCGGTGCGCGCTCGCCGTTGAGCGCGCGCTCGGCCTCGCGCAGGCGCGCGTCGATGAAGCTGTCCTCCAACACGTACAGCGCCACCACCGATACGGCACATAGGCCGAACAGCAGGGCGCTGGCGAACAGGGCCCACTGCAGGCCGAGCACGCGCTTGAGCGAGCGCGGCTTCATGGATGGCCGCCAAAGCGCAGACCGAGGCCGCGCTCGGTGTGCAGCGGCGCCTCGCCGAAGGCGTCGCGCAGGCTGCGGCGCAGCGCATAGACATGGGTGCGCAGGGCGTCTTCCTCGCCCGCTTCGCCCCACAGTGCTTCGCCGAGTTCAGCGCGGCTGACGCAGCCCGGGCTGGCCTGCATCAGCCGCAGCAGCAGCCGCGTGGCCGAAGCGCCGAGCTGCAGTTCGCGGCCCGCGTGCAGCAGCAGGCCGCGCTGCGGATCGAGGGTGAAGCCCGCGGCCTCGATCACGCCGCCGCTGCGCGAAGGCGCATGCCGCGCCAGCGCGCGCACGCGCGCCACCAATTCGGCGGGCTCGAACGGTTTGACCACGTAGTCGATCGCGCCGGCGGCAAAACCCGCCAGCCGGTCCTTGAGCGCGCCGCGCGCAGTCAGAAACAGCACCGGCGCCGTGTGGCGGGTTTCGGCCTTGAGCCGCCGGCACAGGCTGAAGCCGTCCTCGCCCGGCAGCTGCACGTCGAACAGCCACAGGTCGAAGCTCGATTCCAGCAGCCGCGCCCGCGCCTCGCGCGCGCTGATCGCGTGCTCAGCCTCGATGCCATGCGCCTCGAAGTAATCGACCAGGCCGCCGGCGACATCGAGATCGTCTTCGACCAGCAGCACGCGCAGGCGCGGAAGCAGCTCAGGCACGCGCCAGCCTCAGCAGCGCGACTGCTCGCCCGGCTTCGCCCTGCATGCCGGCGATGACCGCGTGCATCAGCAGCAGATAGTTGTCGACCGGCGCCATCGCAGGCTTGGCCGCGCGCGCTGCGGCGCCCCCGTCGCGCGCCATCAGCGCCAACAGATCCACGGCGCGCTCTTCTGAGGAGCGCGGCCGCGCAGCGGCTTCGGCGCCCAGCGCGCGCACCGTCGCCTCGGCCAAGGCCCAGGTCGACCACGGGTTCTGCCCGCTCAGCACGCGCCCGTCCTGCACCACGTTTTCCAGATACATCGGTCCTTCCACGAACTCGCCTTCAGCAGCCAGCGCATCCTGCAGCAGAAAGCCCAGGCGCTGCACCGGGTCTTCCATCAGGAACAGTTCCTCGGCGTTGCTGAAGCCGGTCACCCGTCGCCCGGAAAGCAGGCTGCGGCCCGGCGCGATCTCGACGCCGAGCAGCGCGGCGGGGCCGTGGCAGACCGCGGCGACAACGCCGCCGTTTCGGTAGATATCGGCAATCAGCCTCTGCAGCACCGGGCTGCCGTAAAGGTCGAGCATCGCGCCCTTGCCGCCGACGATGTACACGGCGGCATAGTCGCCGGCCTGCAGCGCATCCAGGCGCTGGGTGCTGTCGATTTTTGCGCGCGTGGCCGGGTCGTTGAGGAAGGCGTAGTCCGCATCGACCAGGTCGTCGTCCACCACCCGCGGCGCAGCGCCGCCCTCGGGGCTGGCGACATCCACCGCGTAGCCAGCCGCCTCGAACACCCACCAGGCGCGCGACAGCTCGGTCAGCTCATAGCCGGCGCGGCCTTCGCCATCGAGCATGCGCTCGCGGCTGCTGACCACCGCCAGGATGCGGCCGCGCGGTGCGGGGCTTGCGTCGACCAGCCAGGCGAGATCGCTGCGCTGCGCCTGCGGGTCGCCGCCGCTGTGGCGGGTGTCGATGCCGGCCACGTACAGCCATGCCCCTGCCGCCAGCAGCAGTAACAGGGCGCATCCGCCGGCTATGAACCGCAACCACCGGCGGCTCCACATCGTTCCCTTCGACATCGCTCTACTCCCACCCTTTGGTTATGGCCAGCGAGCTTGGGATGCCAACCTCAAGCGGAGCTCAATTCACAGGGCCTTGGCTGTGGGCGGCCCGACGCGCAGCAATGACCCACACGCTCAGTCCCGCAGCGCTGCGGGCACCGGCGCTGCCACGGCTGCTGATAGCGGGATGAAAACGCCCAAAGCTGTGTGCCCGCCGCAGTGTGTTGATTTCAGCGTTCGGCACGACGGATATCGCGTATCGCAAGCGAAATGCGAAATGCGAAATGCGAGACATCGCTCCGCGGACGCGTCTCTGTCGTAGAGCGGGTCTCGACCCGCCGCTCCGCGCGCCCGGCGCACCCCGTAAGTCACATAGGTTGGCGCTGAGCGCAGCGAGGCCCAACGCCGGAACCTCGGCACTCGCCGCGCGATCTGAACTCCGCGATGTTGGGCTTCGCTGCGCTCAGCGCCAACCTACAAAAGCACTGCGGCGACGCTCACCCGAGTGCATCGCTGTGCGCTGTGGGTCGAGGTGCGCATCGCTGCGACTTGCGCGCTGAGGCGCGTCGAGTTGCGACGTGCGCCGAGCCACGTAGGTTGGCGCTGAGCGAAGCAAAGCCCAACGCCGGCACCTCGGCACTCGCCGCACGATCTGAACTCCGCGATGTTGGGCTTCGCTGCGCTCAGCGCCAACCTACAAAAGCATTGCGGCGACTCACACCGAAGCGCATCGCTGTGCGCTGTGCGTCGAGGTGCGCGAGATGCGCGCCGCTACGTGATGCGCTGGGAGAAGAGACACCTTTGCCGACACCGCGGCGACCCGCACGTGGTCAGTGGCCAAGAGCACACTCAGGCCTGATCAGCGCGTCGCAGGAGCGCGCCAATCCGTTCCGCAATGCGGGCAAAAGCGGATCGCGTTGGCGCTGGCCCGGGCTAGGTACAGTGGCTGGACGCCAGCGCGCGCGAGCCGGTAGCGGCAGGTCGGGCAGCGCAGGAGCCAGTGCAGTCCGTGGGCCAGGATCAGGTAAATCGGCGCTAGCGCCCCTGTGACCACCCACCAATATTGGACGGCCCAACGCACGACGGCGCAGTCCAAATAGGGCTGCAGAAAAGCCAGACCTGCGACCACCGCAAGAGGGAGCAGCGGCGCGAATGGAATCAGCAGCAGGCGCCGTGCGCGACGCGACAGAGCGGCGATGGGCGGGGCATTCATGGGCAGGCGCCCATTGTCCGCTGTCGGCGAGGGGGAGCACGCAGGCGGTGCACTCGCCGCAAACAGCAAGAAAAGCCTTGGCGCATTCGCGTTTCCTCTCGTCGTAGCCACATGAGTGCGGAGCCATCGGTCATGCAACAGCGTCGGGGCGGCGGGTCAAGACCCGCCCTACGCGGGTTGGAGCGCGTGGGTGGCTCGACGCTTGCAGAAAAGGCGTCGCTTCGACGCGGGCTGCGCGGCGGGCGGCCGGGCAACGAGCGCACCGGCTCCGCCAATGTCGAAGCTCGAAGCTCGAATCTCTAAGCCCGAACCTCGAGCCTCGAGTCCCGAACCTCGAACCCCCACATCCCGGCTCTCGATTCCCGAACCTCGAATTCCAATTCCCGATTCCAAGCGCCCAGCTCCCGAATCCCGGCTCCCGATTGCCAGCACAACCTCAGATCGCGTCCAGCGCCGCCGCAAGCTCGGCCTGCAGATCCACCAGGTCCTCGACGCCCACGCTCAGCCGCACCAGGTTGTCGTCGATGCCGAGCTTGGCGCGGGTTTCAGCCGGCACTGAGGCGTGGGTCATGATCGCCGGGTGGTTGATCAGGCTTTCCACGCCGCCCAGCGATTCGGCCAGGGCGAACAGCCTGCAGCGCTCCATCATCCGGCGGGTGCCGGCGAGGTCGGTGTTCAGCACCACGCTGACCATGCCGCCGAAGCCGGGCATCTGGGCCTTCGCCAGCGCGTGCTGAGGATGCGATTCAAGGCCGGGGTAGATCACCTTGCTGACCTTCGGGTGGGTCTGCAGCCACTGCGCCAGCGCCAGCGCGTTCTCGCAGTGGGCGCGCATGCGCAGGTGCAGGGTCTTCAAGCCGCGCATCGCCAGGAAGCTGTCGAACGGCCCCTGCACGCTGCCGATGGCGTTCTGCAGGAAGCTCAGCTTTTCTTCGAGCTCGGCGTTGGCGCCGACCACCAGCATGCCGCCGATGATGTCGCTGTGGCCGTTCAAATATTTGGTAGCCGAGTGCATGACCAGATCGGCGCCGAGCTCCAGCGGACGCTGCAGAATCGGGCTGCAGAAGGTGTTGTCGACCGCCAGGATCAGGCCCTTTGAATGTGAGAATTCGGCGAGCTTGGAAATATCGACCAGCTTCAGCATCGGGTTGGTCGGTGTCTCGCACCAGATCATCCTGGTGTTCGGCCGCAGCGCTGCGGCCACGGCGTCGAGGTCGTGCAGGTCAACAAAGCTGAACTCGAGCCCGGCCGAGCGTTTGCGTACGCGCTCGAACAAGCGGTAGGTGCCGCCGTAGACGTCGTCCATGCACAGCACGTGGCTGCCGGAATCGAGCACTTCGAGCGCGGTCGAGGTGGCCGCCAGACCGGAGGCGAAGGCGTAGCCGCGCGTGCCGTTTTCCAGCGCCGCCACGCAGGCCTCATAGGCGAAGCGGGTTGGGTTGTGGCTGCGCGAATATTCAAAGCCCTGATGGTCGCCGGGGCTGCGCTGCACGTAGGTCGAGGTGGCGTAGATCGGCGTCATCACCGCGCCGGTGGTCGGGTCCGGTGACTGGCCAGCGTGGATGGCGAGGGTGCCGAGGCCCGGTCGGGCGGTGCTGTCGGTGCTCATGCGGGGGGTGTCCGGTTTGGGCTGCCGCGGCGCGCGGCGAGGCGCGCACTTTAGCGAATTCGCCCGCGCGCGGCCTGTGGCGGGCGACACCCGGCGCGACCGCAGGGCATGCGCCGACTACACTGCGCGGATGCAGATCGGCCCCTACCTGATTGAACCCCGCGTGGTGCTGGCGCCGATGGCCGGGGTCACCGACAAGCCGTTTCGGGTGCTGTGCAAACGTCTGGGCGCCGGGCTGGCGGTGTCGGAGATGACCCATTCCGACCCGCGCCTGTGGAACACCCGCAAGTCCCGCCAGCGCATGGACCACAGCGGCGAGCCGGATCCAATCTCGGTGCAGATCGCCGGCACTGAGCCGGAGCAGCTTGCGAATGCCGCCCGCCACAACGTCGATCAGGGCGCGCAGATCATCGACATCAACATGGGCTGCCCGGCCAAGAAAGTGTGCAGCGCCTGGGCCGGTTCGGCGCTGATGCGCGATGAGGGCTTGGTCGGGCGAATTCTGGATGCAGTGGTGCGCGCGGTGGACGTGCCGGTGACTCTGAAAATCCGCACCGGCTGGGCGCGCGCGCACAAAAACGGCCTGAGCATCGCGCGGATCGCCGAGAGCGCCGGTATCCAGGCGCTGGCGGTGCATGGCCGCACCCGCGAGGACCTTTATCTGGGCGAGGCCGAGTACACGACGATGGCCGAGATCAAAGCCTCGATCGGGATTCCCGTGTTGGCCAACGGCGATATCGACTCGCCGCAGAAGGCCGTCTTCGTGCTGCAGCAGACCGGCGCCGACGCGCTGATGCTGGGCCGCGCCGCGCAGGGTCGGCCGTGGATTTTCCGCGAGATCGCGCACTTTCTCGCCACAGGCGAGATTCTGCCGCCGCCTTCGCTCGACGAAGTGCGCGATATTCTGCTCGGCCATTTGCAGGCGCTGTACGGCTTTTACGGCGAGCAGCAGGGCCTGCGCATCGCCCGCAAGCATCTGGGCTGGTACGCAAAGGAAGCCGAGGATGGCCCGGCCTTCCGCGACCGCGTCAACGCCACCACCACGGCCGACGCGCAATATGCGCTGACCTGCGACTGGTTCGATGCGCGCGCGGCGGAGCTGGGCCTCGCGGCCGCGGCCTGAGTGCACCGAGTGTCGCGCTCTGCCAAACCGATCCTCTCCACCGGCTGTCCCAAGGAGCACACAACCAAGTGAAGTACCTGGGGCTCATCTTCGCCGGCCTGCTGCGCAAGAAGCTGCGTACCTCGCTGACCCTGGCCGCGTTGATCGCCGCGTTCAGCCTGCTGGGCCTGCTGCAGGCGGTCAATTCGCTGTTCTCCGGGGCCGCCGATTTCCTCGGCGCCAGCCGCCTGATCACCCAGGCCAGCGTCAGCTTCACCACCGCGCTGCCGATGCGCTTCCTGCCGCAGATCGAAGCCGTGCCCGGGGTTGCAGCGGTCAACCACTCTCAGTTTTTTGGCGGGCAGTACCAGGATGGGCGTGGTTTCTTTCCGCAGTTCGCGGTCAAACCACAGCGTCTGCGTGACACCTACCCTGAGTGGGTGATGGACGAGGACAGCTGGCGCCGTTTCATAAGTACCCAGGACGGCGCCATCGTCGGCCGCAATCTGGCCGAACAGTACGGCTGGAAGATCGGCGATATCGTGCCGTTGAACAGCTTTATCTGGCAGAAGACCAGCGGCGGCAACAGCTGGGAGTGGCGCGTGGTGGGCATCTTCGACGGCGTCAACGAGGACTGGTCCGAGCGCGCCAATCTGATGTATCTGAACTACGGCCAGTTCGACGAAGCGCGCGCCAACGGCAAGGGCTTGGCCGGTATCTTCGTGGTGCGAGTCGTCGACCCCGAACAGTCTGAGCGCATCGCCAGCGTGATCGACGCCAAGTTCGAAAACTCCTCGGATGAAACCAAAACCCAGAAGGAGTCGGAGTTCCAGCTGGGCTTCATCCGCCAGCTCGGCGACATCGGCCTGATCGTCAACCTGATCACCGGCGCGGTGTTCTTCTCGATTCTGTTCCTGACCGGCGTGGCGATGAGCCAAGCGGTGCGCGAGCGCATCCCGGAGCTCGCCGTGCTGAAGTGCCTGGGCTTCACCGATCGACAGGTGATGGGGCTGGTGCTGGCCGAGGCGTTTCTGCTGTGCCTGCTCGGCGCGCTGCTGGGCATGCTGGTGGCAAGCCTGGCCACCGGACTCCTGCCGCCTGAATTTCCGGTGACCACCGATCTCCGGGTCTGGGTGATCGCGGGCATCAGCGTGGTGGTGCTCACGCTGGCGGTCGGCCTACCGCCGGCGCTGACGGCGCGGCGGCTGAAGATCGTCGATGCCTTGACCGGCCGCCACGAACAGTCGCCGCTAGAGCGCGGCCTGCGCCGGCTGATGGCGCTGTTCAGCGGGCGCGCACAGGAGACTCAAGCATGAGCACGCTGACGCAAGTGCGCGAGATCACTCTGATGAATCTGCGCTCCATCCCCGACCGCTTGGCGCCCTCACTGGTAATCGTGTTCGGTATCGCCGGCGTAGTCGGGGTGCTGGTCGCCCTGCTGTCGATGTCGGCCGGACTCGGCCAGACCTTGGGCAACACCGGCGAGCCCGATCAGGTGGTGATCAGCCGCGGCGGCAGCCAAGGCGAGATCTCCAGCGGCATCAGCATCGCCGGTATGACCCTGATCAAGCAGGACCCCGCGCTTGCGCGCGGCGCCGACGGCCTGCCGCTGGCCTCGGGTGAACTGGTGGCCATTACCGAAGTGCCGCGGCCGGGCCAGGACAGCGGCGCCAACGTCAGCCTGCGCGGGCTGGAGCCGGTCGGCTTCGAGCTGCGGCCCAAGTACAAACTGCTGGCCGGGCGGCAGTTCCGCCTGGGCGTGCAGGAGCTCATGGTGGGCGCCGGAGCTGTGCGCCAGTTCGAAGGACTGGAGGTCGGCCGGAAGCTGCGCTTCCGCGGTTCGGACTGGACCATCGTCGGACATTTCGAAAGCGGCGGGGCCTACGACAGCGAGCTGTGGACCGACCGCGAAACCGCGCAAAGTGCTTTTGCACGCACCGGCGTGTCGACGGTGCTGGCGCGGCTGCGCAGCGTGGATGACCTCGCGGCCATGGAAAAGCGCCTCACCACCGACCCCCAGCTGGATGTGGACGTGCGCCTGCAGGACGCCTTTTTTGCCGGCCAGAGCGGCGGCCTGACCGGAACCATCGGAGTACTCGCCGGCTTCGTCGCCACCGTCATGGGAATCGGCGCGGTGTTCGGCGCGCTCAACACCATGTACTCGGCGGTTTCGGCGCGCACTCAGGAAATCGGCACCCTGCGCGCGCTGGGCTTTGGCGCCCTGCCGGTGGTGAGTTCGGTCATGGCCGAGGCCCTGCTGCTGTCGGTGCTCGGTGGCCTGCTGGGCGCCGCCGTGGCCTACGTCGCGTTCAACGGCTACGCAGTTTCGACCTTGGGCGGTGGCTTTACCCAAGTGGCCTTCCAGTTCGCGGTGACGCCGCGGCTGCTGGTCACCGGCCTGCTGATCGCGCTGGGCATCGGCCTCATCGGCGGGCTGGCGCCGGCGCTGCGCGCGGCGCGGCTGCCGGTGACTGCGGCGCTGCGCGGCGGCTAGGGGTCGATGCCGGCGCGGCGAAGCCGAGGCGGGCTCGGCCTTTGGCCTGCGGGCACGATGAGGCAGACCGCTGCCGCGGCACCCGGCGCGAAAGTACGTAATCGGATTGGGGGAGGTATGAGGATGCGCGCACGCGTTTGGCTGGCCATGTTCGGATCGCTCGTGGCGTCGCTTGCGTGCGCGCAGCCGGTATTCAAATGCCAGGCGGAGGACGGCAGCACCGCCTATCAGGAGCACCCCTGCCCCGACGGCGCTGAGCAGCAGAATCTGCAGCTTGGAGCGGTCGGCGGTGGCGAAATCAACCCCGTGCGCAGCGCAGGCCTGTTCATCGGCTGCCGCTCAACCGCCGCCCTGAAGGCCTGGACCGAGGCCGACGCTCGCACCGCGTCGCGCATGCTGGGCTCGGGTGACTGCGTTTGGCTGGACCGCAACAGCAGCCTGCGGGTGCTGCACTCCGACCTCGGCCTAGGGCTGCATCGATTTCGCGTGACCGGCTCAGAAGATGAACTCTGGACCTCGCAGGACGCGCTGGAGCGCTAGTGCCCCCTCGCCGCTGTTCAACCAGCCTGTACCGACAACGCTCTGGCGTGCTCAGTGCTCACGCGCCTGTTCACATACTCGCGCTTCTTGGGGGTTGCAGGACACGCCAGCGCGGCGCCGCCGGCACCCCGCCTGCAGGTGGACCCGCGTGACCTCCTCCCCTACACCCATCGACCGCAGAGGCTTGGCGGCTGCCGTCTTCGCCTTCACCACTTGGGGTGTCTTTCCTCTTTACTGGGCGCTGCTGAAGCATGTCCCGGCCTTCGAAATAGTCGCCCACCGTATCGTCTGGTGCACGGTGTTCGTGGGCGGCTGGCTGCTGTGGCGCGAGGGCGCCGGCTGGCTGCTGCGGGCGCTGCGCCAGCCCGGAGCGGTGTGGATGCTGATGACCAGCAGCCTGCTGATCAGCCTGAACTGGGGCCTGTACATCTGGGCGGTCAACTCTGGGCATGTGATCGAGGCCAGCCTGGGTTACTTCATCAACCCGCTGGTCAACGTGGTGATCGGCGTCGCCCTTCTGGGTGAACGGCTGCGCCGGCCGCAGTGGGTCGCTGTGGGCATGGCCGCCGCCGGCGTGCTGTGGCTCAGCACCCAGCAGGATCGACCGCCCTGGATCGCGCTGTGCCTGGCCGGTTCGTTCGCCTTCTACGGCTTGATTCGCAAGAAAGTCTCGGTGGAGTCGGTGCCGGGTCTGGGCGTCGAGAGCCTGATTCTGCTGCTGCCGGCGCTGGCCTTCCTGTGGTGGGCCGAGCAGGGCGGCGGCGGCGCGATCTTCCACGGCAATCCCGGCACCGATGCACTGCTGGTCGCCGGTGGGCTGCTGACCGCGCTGCCGCTGGTGGCCTTCGCCTACGGCGCCCGGCGCATTCCGTACTCGATGCTGGGCCTGCTGCAGTACATCGGGCCCAGCATTCAGTTCATCATCGGCATCTTCCTGTTCGGCGAAGCGTTCAGCCAGGTGCAGGCAATCGGCTTCGGGCTGATCTGGCTCGGGCTTGCGATGTATGCCGCCGAAGGCTGGCAGCGCCAGCGTCGTCGCAGCTTGGCGCCGGGGTGATCATCGGCCTCGCGCGGCGTTGGCCGACGCCTGGGGCCGAGGCGCACTGCGTACTTGCCGGCAGCAGAAATCGGCCTCGCGCCTGCAGCCCTGCAGACGGATGCGCTGAGCCTGCGCCTGCTCCAAACGCTGCGCCAACGGCGCAGACCCTCGCCAATCGCCGCCACCGCTGAGCGCTCGGGAGTTGGTGACTGACGGCCAAAAGCGCGCTCTCGGGCACGCGCCGGCTGTGCGGCGCTGCTTCAAAACGCGGGGCGAGTCTCTCGCCGGGCTGCAGACATCCGGGCTCAGCAAAATGGGCTGCAGCGACGGGCCTGAGGAAAGCAGGCTCGGACGATTGGATTTAGACGGTCTGAAGCTCACCCTCCGGCTGACACAATCGGGGGGTAGGAAAACTCCTACCTGAACTCACGTCGATCGCTGACTCGGCTAGCACGCCCCGCCGGCCTAGACTGGCGCTCTAACCCAAGCCAAGGACGTTCCATGATCCGCTTAAAGGCCCTTGATGACCTCGCCCACCGCTTGAGCGAGCTGCTGCCGCCCGGCCTCGAAGGCGCCCGCGGCGACCTTGAAAAGAATTTCCGCGCGGCCCTGCATTCGGGCTTCAGCAAGCTCGACCTGGTAACGCGCGAAGAGTTTGACGTGCAGCGTGCGGTGCTGCTGCGCACCCGCGAGAAACTCTCGCTGCTGGAGCGCATGCTGGGCGATCTGGAGGCCCGGCTGGACGCACAGGGCAATCCGCCGCCGACGCGCAACTAGCGCCGGCTGCAGGCGGGTCCAGCGCGATGGCCCTTGCAGTGGTGCACAGCCGCGCGCGCTACGGAGTCAGCGCCCCTTCGGTACAGGTCGAGGTGCATCTCTCCGGCGGCCTGCCGGGCATGTCGATTGTCGGCCTGCCGGAAACCGCGGTGAAAGAGAGCCGCGACCGCGTCCGTGCGGCGCTGATCTGCGGCCAGTTCGAACTTCCGCAGCGACGCATCACCATCAATCTCGCGCCCGCCGACCTGCCCAAGGACGGCGGGCGCTTTGATTTGCCGATCGCGCTGGGCATTCTCGCCGCCTCCGGACAAGTGCCCACCAAGGCCCTGGAAAACCTGGAGTTCCTCGGCGAACTGGCGTTGACAGGCGCCCTGCGCGGTGTCGACGGCGCGCTGCCGGCGGTCCTCGCCGCCGGGCTTGCGGGGCGAGCCATGGTGCTGCCGGAAGCAAACGGCGCGGAAGCCAGCCTGGTCTCGAAGGGCGCCGCTCGTACCGCCACCACGCTGCTGGAGGTGTGCGCTTTCCTGCGAGGTCAGATCGAGCTGCCCTGTGCGCAGGGCAGCTGCGACATCACGGTGATGCCTGCGGTGGCTGATCTTGCCGACGTTCGCGGACAGCCGCTGGCTAGGCGCGCGCTCGAAATCGCCGCCGCCGGTGCCCACAACCTGCTGATGTGTGGCCCGCCCGGCAGCGGCAAGTCGATGCTGGCGCAGCGCCTCCCCGGGATTCTGCCGCCGCTGGACGAAGTCGATGCGCTGGAGGTCGCAGCCATCGCCTCGGTTGGGCAGGGCCGGGTGGATCCTCTTCGTTGGCGCTTACCGCCCTATCGCCAGCCGCATCACACCGCCAGCGGAGTCGCCCTGGTCGGAGGAGGCTCACATCCCCGGCCCGGCGAAATCAGCCTGGCCCACCACGGCGTGCTGTTTCTCGACGAATTGCCCGAGTGGGACCGGCGGGTTCTGGAGGTGCTGCGCGAACCGATGGAATCCGGCCGCATCACGATCTCCCGGGCCGCCCGACAGGCCGAGTTTCCGGCGCGCTTCCAGCTGGTCGCGGCCATGAATCCCTGCCCGTGCGGCTGGGCGGGCGACCCCTCCGGTCGCTGTCACTGCAGCGCCGAGCAGATCGGGCGCTACCGCGGACGGATCTCCGGGCCGCTGCTGGACCGCATCGACCTGCAGATCGAGGTGCCGCGAGTCCAGGCCAGCGAACTGCGCCCCGGCGCCGCGCCCGGTGAACCCAGCGCCGCGGTTCGGGAGCGCGTGCAGGCCGCGCGCGCGCGGCAGCAGGCGCGCTGCGGAAAACCCAATGCGCAGCTGGGCCATGCCGAGCTGCTCGCCCACTGCCGCTTGTCCGACGCCGATCAACTGCTGCTTGAGCGGGCGGTGGATCGGCTGCAGCTGTCGGCACGCGCCAACCAGCGGATCCTGAGAGTCGCCCGCACCATTGCCGATCTGGCCGGCTGCGAAAGCATCGGCAGCGCGCACCTGGCCGAGGCCATCGGCTACCGCAGAATGGACCGCCGCAGCTAGCGCTACGGCCGGCAGCATGGCCGCTAACCGATGGCCACAAACAGACTGAAGAATCCGGCAACGCTGCTGCTGCAGAAAACAAGCGCTGACCTGCGCGGGCTCGGACGGCTCGGACGGCTCCAGGCAAATCTACCCAAGCGCGGGCGGCCTGCCTGCAGTTGCGGGCTAGTCGTCAAACCCGCCGAGATCGATCCGCAGCAGAAACACGTCCAGTCCGAGAGTAATCCTCGCCTCCTCCCAGTCGGCGCGCGTTCCTACCGGCTGGTTGGAATAGCCAAAGGACTCGGCGCCAAAGCGACGGTCGATCTTGCCGTTGCCGTTTTCATCGTGCCAGGCGATGGCGACATAGTCGCTCGGGCCGAGGTCCTTGAACTCGGCGCGCGCCATGCCGCCCTGGATGGCCACACTTTGGGTATAGCTTGGCTGGCGGGGAAAACCGGCGCGGCTGCCAAAGACCTCGACAATGACGCTGCCTTCGGTAGAGCGCAGGCCGGTCACCTCAACCACCAGCTGGGAAGCCTGCGCCATGTTGACGCAGGCCAGTAGAGCGAGGGCCGCGCAGGCACTCACACCAAATCGCTTCATAGTGGATCCCGGTTTTTCATTGAGCCCCCCTGTGGATCGCGTCCTGCATCGCCCCGATTCCGGGTGTCGCCCTGCCATGATCGCGCTCGCCTCCCAAAAGTAACGGTGTTGCAGGGCGCCTGCAAACTGCGCGATGTAACTTCTGCGGCTTGGCCGCTTCTGCGGTGGCGCGCGCGCAACTCGGTAAGCTCGCCGGACAGCCCGCTGATGGGCCAGCGCGGTCGCTTGGTGAGCGGTTCGTTCACTCAAAGTCACGCGTCACATCTCCAGCACCCGCATGTGGGGCGGCACCAGCGCCAACAGGACCCTATGGAAAGCCTGCAAACCAACGACATCTGGATGTTGATCGGCGGCATTCTGCTGTTGGCGGGCATTCTTTCCAGCCTGATTGCGACCCGTTTCGGCGCGCCGCTGCTGCTGATCTTCCTGGTGATCGGCATGCTCGCCGGTGAAGACGGGCCGGGCGGAATCGCGTTCGGCGACTACCGGCTGACCTATGCGCTGGGCTCGGTGGCGCTGGCGATCATCCTCTTTGATGGCGGCATGCGCACGCGTCTGGCGCAGGTCAGGACGGCGCTGGCCCCGGCGGCAACGCTGGCCACCTGGGGAGTGCTGGTGACCGCGGCGCTTACCGGTACGGCGGCAAAGTTCCTGCTCGATCTCGACTGGATTCCCGCGCTGCTGATCGGCGCCATCGTGGCCAGCACCGACGCCGCCGCGGTGTTCTTCCTGCTGCGCTCCAATGGCCTGCACCTGCAGCGACGAGTTGGCGCAACGCTGGAGGTTGAATCGGGCAGCAATGATCCGATGGCGATCTTCCTCACCCTGGTTTTGGTCGGTCTTGCGCTGAATCCTGAGGAACTTGATCCAGCACATCTGGCGCTCCGGCTTGCGCTGCAGCTCGGTATCGGCGCGATCGCCGGACTTGCTGGAGGCTGGATAATTGCGCAGGCGCTGAATCGCCTGAATCTTCCTGCGGGCCTGCACCCGCTGCTGGCGGTCAGTGGCGCGATTGCCCTGGTTCCCCTGACAAATTTGCTCGACGGCAGCGGTTTTCTCGCGGTGTACCTCGCTGGCCTGGTGGTCGGCAATCGCCCCGTGCGCGCCTTCGCAAACGTGCTTAGCGTGCAGGACGCCGCCACATGGCTGGCGCAGATGCTGATGTTCCTGGTCCTTGGACTGCTGGTCACACCCTCACGACTGCTGGACGCCGCCCTGCCCGCACTCGGCATTGCGGCCTTCCTGATGTTCGTAGCGCGGCCGATAGCGGTGAGCACGAGCCTGTGGCCGTTCGGCTTTCCGAAGCGCGAGATCGCTTTCGTGTCCTGGGTCGGGCTGCGTGGCGCGGTGGGCATCTTTCTTGCCTCGGTGCCGATGCTGGTCGATCTGCCGAACGCGCAGCTGTATTTCAACGTCGGCTTCGTGGTGGTGCTGACCTCTCTGCTGGTGCAGGGCTGGACGCTCAGCTGGGCGGCGTTCCGGCTGCGCGTGGCGGTGCCGCGCCGCGACCCGCCCTCTCGGCGCATCGAGCTCGACCTGCCGGGTCAGCTGGAGCAGGAAATGGTGGGCTACCGGGTCGCGCCCGACTGTGCCCTGCTCAGCGGTCGTGGACGCCTCCCCGCCTGGGCGCGACCTGTGCTGGTCGTGCGCAAGGGTGCTGTGCAGGCTCCTGAGCAGGCCGGAGCTCTGCAGGTTGAGGACTTTGCCTACTACCTCGCTCCGCCGGGACGCGTGATTCGGCTCGACTGGCTCTTCGCGGAAGCGGGCGAAGCGCGCGAAGCCGAGCGCGAGCTGTTTGGCGAGTTCACCCTGCCTGGCAATGTGCCGCTGAGCGCTCTGGCCGATTTCTACGGACTGAAGCTGAGCCCCCGGCTGCAGCTGCGCACCGCCGAGGAACTGTTCGCCGAGCGTTTTGATGAACAGCCGCAGATCGGCGACAGCCTCGACGTCGGCGAGGCCCGGCTGGTCGCGCGCGAGCTGCTCGATGACCGAGTCAGTCGGGTCGGCCTTAGATTCATTCGCGGCGGAGTGGCGCGCTCGCGTGCGCCCAGCCGCTGGCTGAAGCGGCTGAGCCGCAAGCAATCACCGCAAGGCTGATTCCCGAGCGCGGGCACGGGGGCGATCTGGTTGGCGCGCCGTGCAGGCTCTGTGAGGCTGCCTGCGGTTCTCTGCGACTGACCTTCTGCTGCAGACGCTGTAAGGCGCGCCCAAACAAAAAAGCCGGCAAACGCGCTGTTTGCCGGCTGAAAAGACGCTAAAGACAGGGAGGGAGATTGTCCTCAGCGCGGCTCCCTGCTGGCCGAAGCCCGCAGCGAACATGTGGCAGGCTCAGTGCCTGCCGGGCGCCTCCGACTCGACGAGGTCGGGCGGGAGGCGCCGGTTATTCAAGCCGCCTTCGCCTTCGACGCCGTCTTGGTGACCGGACGCGCAGCGGCTTCGCTGGCGACGTCGAAGTTGGCTTTGGTGAGGCCAGCCAGCGCTTCCGAGGTCTTCATCGACTGGCCGACAAACTCCTGACCGACGGCGATCATGTGCTCGGAGGCTTCCTTGACGTAGCTGATGGTCTTCGGCAGGAGCGCCTTGGCGGACTCCATGTCGCGCAGCTCGGAGGCTTCGCTGGCGAAGCTGGTGGCAGCGTTCATGCGGCCTTCGAAGGCTTTGACCTGCAGCGCAGCAATCGCCTCGAAGTGCTCAACGGCAATTGCATTGGCGCGCAGCGCGGATTCGGTCATCTGCTTGGTGTACTGGCTGAACTGGGCGTTGATCTGATCGAACATGGCGTTCTCCAAAGGTTGAGCGTTGGGTGTGGCGCAAAGCCTACGCATGCCCATGGTGCAGCGCAACATCAAAACGGCAGACGTTTGGTTTTTTGTTCAGCCAAGGTTTATCAAATCAATTGACAGGCTGCGCTCGGCCTGTCGCTCCGTCACCCACCGTATGGTCCTCTGGCCCGCGGTAGCGGCAGCCGGAGGTGCAGGTTTCATGCACGACGATGCCGGACAGCGACGGCAGGCTCGGCTTGAGCTGCTCCCAGATCCACATGGCCAGCTGTTCGCTGGTGGGATTCTCCAAACCCGGCACGTCGTTCAGATAGTGGTGATCGAGCCGATCGTAGACCGGCTGGAAAGCGGTCTTGATATCCGCGAAATCCATCAGCCAGCCAGTGTCGGGATCGGGCTCACCGGCCACGTGGATCTCCACGCGAAAGCTGTGGCCATGCACACGAGCGCACTTATGCCCGGCAGGCACCTTCGGCAAGCGATGCGCCGCCTCCAGCGTGAACACCTTGAAAATTTCCATGAGCCCTCTCCTAAACGAAGCGGGCCCCGCACTGACGGGGCCCGCGAGACTGCCGCGCAGCGCCGAAGCTTACGCCGCGAACAGCCCTTTCATCTTTTTCATGGCCGCCGATTCGACCTGGCGGATGCGCTCGGCAGAGACCCCGTACTCGTCGGCCAGCTCCTGCAGCGTCACCTTGCCGTCGCCAAGCCAGCGCCGACGAATGATGTCGCGCGAGCGCTTGTCCAACGCAGCCATGCCCTCGCGAAGGATCTCAAGTCGGTTGCCCTCCTCGTCGTCCTCTGCGTAGCGAGCGGAAGGATCCGCCCCGTGCTGCACAAGATACGCTACCGGTGCCGGCCGGACGTCCTCGTCGCTGTCGGTGGGCGCGTCAAAGCCGATGTCCTGGCCGTTGAGGCGGGACTCCATCTCAAGTACTTCAGAAGCCGGCACGTTGAGGTCGCGGGCAATGGTCTGCACCTCCTCGTGGTTCAGCCAGCCCAGCCGACGCTTGCGCTTGCGCAGGTTGAAAAACAGCTTGCGCTGAGCCTTGGTGGTGGCCACCTTGACGATGCGCCAGTTGCGCAGGATGAACTCGTGCATTTCCGCACGGATCCAATGCACCGCGAACGACACCAAGCGCACGCCCTGGTTCGGGTCGAAACGCTTGACCGCCTTCATGAGACCGATATTGCCTTCCTGGATAAGATCAGCGAGCTGCAGCCCGTAGCCGCTGTAGCCGCGGGCCACGTGAACCACGAAGCGCAGGTGTGAAAGTACCAGCCCACGCGCGGATTCGAGCTCCTGCTCGGCCTGGTAGCGGCGCGCAAGCGCCTGCTCTTCCTCGACCGTCAACACCGGAATGCGGTTGACCGCGCCGATATAGGCGTCCAGCGTGCCGATCGCCGAAGGAATGGGTAGGTTGTAGGCAGCTAGGGCGTGCGTCATGTCGTTCTCCATGAGCTAATTTTAGCAGTCTACCCCTGAGACTGCTAAACCGCGGGTGAAGTTCCAGCGTCGGGGACCTGCAGGACGCGCTGCAAATCCGGGGCCAGGCCCGCGGCGAGGTAGAAGGTGCGGGGGATTAGCGCTGCTTTCAAGAGGGATCGGCGCCGCGCTCGAAAGGGGCCGGATTTGACCGGCCGGCCGGCTCAGGCCTGCCTGAATGCCTGCCTGGCTGGCGCGTGAAGTTCGGACGTGTTTCCCCAGGCTCGGCTCGGCGCGCTCGCCCTCGCACGCCCGCTGCGAGCGCCGCGAAGCGACTGATCATGGCTGCGCCAGCGCCGGAGCGGGCGGCAGCCGCCAGTCGATTGGGGCAAGGCCGCGCCCCTGCAGGTAGCGATTTGCCGCAGAAAAGTGCCCGCAGCCAAAAAATCCGCGGTACGCCGACAGCGGCGACGGGTGCGGCGCCTTCAGCACCGCATGGCGTAAGCGGTCGATGATCTGTCCCTTGGCCTGGGCGTAGCTGCCCCAGAGCAGAAACACCAGCCCCTCGCGCTCACGGTTGAGACGATCGATCAGCGCGTCGGTGAAACCCTCCCAACCCTTGCCCTGATGCGAGCCGGCGCGACCCGCCTCGACGCTGAGGACTGCATTCAGCAGGAGCACGCCCTGCTTTGCCCAAGGCAAAAGACAGCCGTGGTCCGGCGCGGCGACGCCGAGGTCCTGCTCAAGCTCTTTGAAGATGTTCTGCAGCGAGGGCGGCACAGCGATCCCTGGCGGCACCGAAAAGCTCAGCCCGTGCGCCTGTCCCGGGCCGTGATAGGGATCCTGGCCGAGGATGACGACCTTTACAGCGTCAAAAGGCGTGGCGTCGAGCGCTGCAAAGATGAGCCGTGCCGGCGGGTAGATCTGTGCGCCCTTCAGCCGCTGCTCGATCAGGAAATTGCGCAAGGCCTGCATTTCCGGCGCGATCAGCGCCTCCGACAGCCTCGACTTCCAGCTCGGGTGCAGACGCACCCGATCGAGCTCAACGCTCAATGACCAAGCACCTTTTGCCGCATGATCCGGCCGACCCGCAGCTGGAACAGCAGCTTGGTGACCAGCAGGCGCTCCTCGATGGGCTTCTCCACCAGATCGTTCGCGCCGGCCTTGAGCAGCACCGACTGATTGGAAGGGTTGTCGTCTCCGGTCATCACCAGGATCGGCAGCAGCGCCTTGCCGTAGCCGAACCGGCTGCGAACGTGTTCCAGCAGGTCATGGCCGGTCATCCCGCCCTTCAGATACACGTCGGTCAACACGATGTCCGGGCCCGGCGCCCGCCCTTCGGCGGCGTACTGCTCCAGCAGGGCCAAGCCATCTTCCACGCTGACCACGTGGTTCACTTTAAGACCGTGTTTTTCCAGCATGCGCCGGGTCGCCATCGCGACCACTTTGCTGTCCTCAACGTAGAGCACTTCGCCGCCGACCTCATCTTCGGGTCGAACGTAACCACGGATGAAGGCCCCCAACGCAGCAAACCCGAGGGATTTGTCGAAATAGTCGGTCACGTCATCGCTGAAGCTGCGTTCGATCAGCCGCTCGTGAACGTCGCCGGACACGACGATGATCGGAATAAAGGCCTGTGGCGCGTGTTCGCGCACGTAGCGCGCCAGCTGCTGGCCGTCCATATCCGGCAGCCTGAGCGCCGTGGTGACCAGATCGATGACTCCGCCCTGCAGCGCGGCCTGCGCGACCTGGCCAGATTCGCAGGACACCACCTCCACACCCGGAAGCTCCTGTTTAAGCACCTGTTCGATCAGGCGCCGCACCACCTTGGAGCCGTCCACCACCATCACGCGCGGCGTGTCCGAGCTGATGTGGCGGGTGATGCTGGCACCACTCATCCGCACTCTCCGTCCTGTCGCCGTGGTCTGGTGCTCATAAAGAATCCTCTCCGAACCTGTCTTGGCGCAGATGGTGGCCTACCGCGAGGAAGGCCCCCAGCCAGCCCAGCGCGGCGGCGCCAATCAGCACCGCAAGGGCGTCGAGCATACTGAACTCGCGCAGCCGAAAACCGCTACCGTAGCCCGCCGCGAGCGTCTCGACCGCACTGCCGAGGCTGTACTGAAGGGCCGCCAGCACCAACAGGGCCAGCGCACCCGAGAGCAGCCCGTACCACGCGCCGAGGTACAAAAATGGCCGCCGCACGAACCCGGCCGTGCCGCCGAGCAGGCGCACCACAGCGATTTCCTCCGCCCGACCCTGCACATCCAGCCGCACGGTATTGCCAACCACCAGCAGCGCTCCCAGCACCAGCAGCACCGACAGCGCCCAGCTGAAGCGCTGGCCCAGCGCAAGCCAGGCATCGAGCCGCTGACGCCAGACCGCATCGTGCTGGACCAGTTCGACGTCGGGCAGCGCTTCCAGCGCCCGCACCAGCGCGGCGGGATCGGCCTGTGCAGTCGGCCGCACGTCCAGCACGGCCGGAATCGGATTGTCCTCCAGCAGATCCAAGGCCTCGCCGAAACCGGCGTAGCGACGAAACTCCTCAAGGCCCTGCTCAGGGCTGCGCAGGGCGACTTCCACGACCCCGGGCAAGGCCCGCGCCGCCTGCAGCGCGGCGTCGGTTTCGACGGCATCGAGGTCGAGCTTCAGAAACACGCTCAGTTCCCGCGCCTGCTCGACCGTGCTGGACAGGCGCTGCAGATTGTCCAGCAGCAGGCCGAGCCCCAGCGGCAGGGTCAGGGCAATCGCCAGCACGCCTACGGTGAGCCCGGTCGCGAACGGACGCGCACTCAGCCGGCCAAGGCTCGACACCAGGCTGTACAGATGCAGATCGCGCCAGTTGCGCAGCCGAGCAGGCAGCTCCGACCTGCCGGGCAGCGCGCGCGGGGCCGCGCCGGGTCGGCGACGCCGATTGCCGCGGCTCATGCAGAGGCCCCGGCACGGAAGTCGTCGACCAGCCGGCCGTGGTCCAACACCAGCACCCGCCGCGCCAGCTTGCGCACCAGATGGAGATCATGGCTGGCGACCAGCACCGCGGTGCCCTGCGCCGGTAGCTGCGAGAACAATCGCATGATGTCTTCGGCCAGCTGTGGATCCAAATTGCCGGTCGGCTCGTCCGCCACCAGCAGCGGCGGCTGGCCGACGATCGCGCGAGCGATGCCCACCCGCTGCTGTTCGCCTGCCGAAAGGGTCAGCGGCAAACTGCGTTCGCGCGACAGCAGCCCCACCCGCTCCAGCGCCGTGCGCACCCGGCGCTCGATCTCGACGCGCGCGACGCCCGCAATCAACAGCGGCAGGGCGACGTTGTCGAACAGGCTGCGATCGAGCAGCAGCCGATGGTCCTGAAACACCATCCCGACCCGGCGCCGCGCGTGAGGCACATCGCGCGGCTTGAGCTGAGCCAGGTTGCGGCCTTCCATCAGCACTGCGCCCCGGCTGGGCCGCTCGGATAAATGGATGAGCCTCAGCAGCGTGCTCTTGCCGGCGCCGGAGTGGCCGGTAACGAACACCATCTCGCCGCGATGCAGTTCGAAGCTGAGCTCACGCAGCGCCTCTTGGCCGCCGGCGTAGCGCTTGCTGACGGCGTCAAAGCAAAGCAGGGCTGGAGGAGTTGAGGATTCGGCGGCCGCGCCGCTCGCGGTGGAGGCCATCAGCGGATCAGGCTGTTGATCTGGAAGATCGGCAAGAGTATGGCCAGCACCACGAACAGCACCAGCCCGCCGACCAGCAGGATCACACCGGGCCCTAGGGCCGCCATCGCGATGCCGAGCGCGGTATCGAGTTCGCGCTCCTGCTGCTTCGCCGCCTCTCCGAGCATGGCGTCGAGCCGGCCGCTGCGTTCGCCGCTTGCGATCAAGCGCACCGCCACCGGCGGGAACTGCGCACTGTCCGCCAAGGCCCGCGCCAGGCCCTGGCCTTCGCGGACGCGCAGGGCAGCCTGCGCCAGCGCCGCCTGCAGGGGCTGGTTCTGCACCACCTGGCCGGCGATCGACAGCGCCTCCAGCAGCGGAACCGCAGCCCCGGTCAGCAGAGCCAGGGTGCGCGCGAATCGCGCGGTGTCGAGCGCGCGCACCAGCCGCCCCCAGATCGGCAGCTTCAGGCTGAGCCGGTCGAGCCGCGCGCGGGCGGCCGGCTGCCGAAGCGCGAACGCAAGGCCGACGATGCCCAGCGCGACCGCCAGCAGCAGCCAAAGCCCATACTCTTGGACGATGGCGGACAGCGCCACCAGGATCCGGGTCGGCAGCGGCAGCGCTTCACCGAACTGACTGAACACGCCGATCACCTGCGGCACCACCCACACCATCAGCCCGGTCACCACGGCCAGCGCCACCGTCGACAGCAGCAGCGGATAGGTCAGCGCCAGCAGCACCCGGCGCGCCAGCGCGTCGCGACTCTCGGCATAGTCGGCCAGGCGCAGCAGCACTCCATCGAGCTTACCGGCGGTTTCGCCGGCCGCAACCGATGCTCGATAAAGCGCAGGAAATGAACCCGGGAACTCGGCCATCGCCGCCGCCAGGGGGCTGCCTTCCAGCACCCGCGCCCGCAGCGCCATGACCTGCGAGCGCAGCCGACCTTCGCTGCCCTCGGCCAGAGCGGCGAGAGATTCGTCGATCGGCAGGCCCGACGCCACCAGGGTCGCGAGCTGGCGCATCATCAGTGCGCGCTGAGCGCTGCTCAAACTGCGCCCGCGACCCGCCGCTTGGCGTGCCTGCGCCTCGTCGACGGTCAGCGGGTTAAGACCGCGGTCTCTCAGCTGCGCGCGTGCCGCTCGCGCGGTGTCGGCCTGCAGCACGCCGCGGGCGCGGCGGCCGCTGGCGTCGAGCGCGCTGTATTCGAAGGCAGGCATCAGCGTCAGCGAGGCTCAGGGCGGCGGCAGCGGCCGCCCGACCTTGAGCTGCAGCGGCCAGCGCACCCGCCGCGGCAGCTCGGGCTCGGCCCAGGCGGTAGCCATGTCCTCGGCGATCTGCGCGACCGGATCCTCGCCCGTCGCACGCAGGAAGGCCTGAGTCGCCGACCAGCTGCGCAGGTAGTCGAGGTAGTCGGGCAGGCGCATTTCCAGGTCGATTGAGAACCGCGGCGCCTCGATGCGCTCGAACGGGAACTCAAGGCCGGCATAGCCGTTCTCGACGTGCTTACGCTCCGGTGGCCAGTAGGGCGCAAGCACCCCGCGGTACAGCCGCATGAACACCTGATCGACCGCTGGTGTCACCACGCTTAGCCCATAGCACCAGACCGCGATCACTCCATCGCGTCGCAGCACGCCATAGGCGGCGTCATAAAAGGCTTCGAGTTCGAACCAGTGCAGCGCTTGGGCGACCGTGATCAGGTCCACGCTGCCGGTCGGCAGCGAAGGCAGCTCGGCTTCCTCGGTGCGGTAGTCGATGTTGCGCACAGACTCAGCAAGCGCCAGCTGCGCTGCGCTGGGATCGGTGGCAACCACGCGTTCGAACCGGCTCGCCAAGGGCACGCTGGCCTGGCCGCTGCCGCAGCCGGCATCCCAGGCGAGCTCGCGCTCCCCGGGCAGGCTGGCAAGCCAATCGAACAGCGCATCGGGATAGGTCGGGCGCGCTGCGGAATACAGGCCAGCCTGGGCGGAAAAGTGGTCTTTGAACATGGCCGGCAGTCTAGCAGCGCCGGCTGGCACACTGGCGGCCCTTTCTGGCGACCTGGATCGAGCTGACCATGCCCACCCTCGAGCTGCGCCGCGCGCGCGCCGAAGACCTCGCCACCCTGGTGGAATTCAACGCGGCGATGGCGCTGGAAACCGAGGCGCTGACGCTCGATCGCGCGCGCCTGCAGGCCGGGGTCGCAGCGCTATTGGCAGATCCGCGGCGCGGGCTGTACCGGGTCGCGCTGGCGGCGGGCGGCATCGTCGGCGCGCTGATGCTGACCCGCGAATGGAGTGACTGGCGCTGCGGCGACTGGTGGTGGATCCAGAGCGTCTACGTGCGTCCGGAGTGGCGGCGACGAGGCATATTCACCGCGCTGTATCGCGGGGTCGAGGCCGAGGCGGCGGCGGATCCCGCTGCGTGCGGGCTTCGGCTCTACGTCGAGCACGACAATCTCTCCGCCCAGCACACCTATCGCGCGCTCGGCATGCGCGAATCGCACTACCGGATGTACGAGCACAGCGCCATCCGCTGAACAGACGGTCCGCTGAACACAGTCGCCTGCATCAGAAATCAGCTGCATGTGAAGTGAGCCTTCGCACACATCAACAACAAACTCACCTGAAAATGACGGCAGGTGAACGAAGGACCGGGCACTCTTGGTCCCACATCCAGCAAGTGGCTGATGGCTGCGTCGTTGGATGCCCCCTAAAACGCACCGGAGTTCGCCATGTTCAAGCGTCTTATGTTTATCGCCGCCGCCGCCCTGATGATTGCGCCGCTGGCCTTCGCTGGCGACTACGGCGCCAAGAAGGAGCAGACAGTCGTCGAAATTGCCGCCGGCAATCCCGACTTCTCCACCCTGGTTACCGCCATCAAGGCGGCCGGTCTCGCCGGGACGCTGAGCGGCGAAGGTCCGTTCACCGTGTTCGCGCCGACCAACGCTGCTTTCGCAAAGCTGCCGGCCGGTACCGTTGAGAACCTGCTGAAGCCCGAGAACAAGGATCAGCTGGTTGGGATCCTCACCTACCACGTCGTACCCGGCAACGTGATGGCTGCGGACGTAGTGGGCCTGACGACTGCGCCGACCGTTAACGGCAAGGCGCTCACCGTCGATGCCTCCGACGGCGTAAAGATCAACAACGCCACCGTGACGGCGACCGACATCAAGGGCAGCAACGGCGTGATCCACGTCATTGACACCGTCCTGCTGCCGTAACAGCTGATCGGCGCCAGCCTGCTGGTGGTTAAGTTTTTCCAAAGCCCCCGACGCTCACCGCGCCGGGGGCTTTTGTTTGGTCAGGCCGCGCCGGGGCGACGCAGCGCGCGCAGTCTGGTGATCCGCCCTGCCGCACATCAGCGCGGAAACGGAACTGCATTCTGGCGGGGCCCGGCGCTCGCTCGGCCTGCCGGCGCAAGAGTCATCATCGAACCCGTTTCCGCTGCGGCTAGTGACGCACCGCGGCCGCGCGCAGCTCGTTTTCGGCCTCGGCTTCAGCACCTGACAGCGGCACCAGTTCGGCGCTTACGCCGTGCGCCGCCAGCACGGCCTGCCACTGCCGGGCGCGCAGCTGTCGCAGCTGCGCGAGCCTCGCCGGCGGAAGGCCGGCGGCCTCGGCTTCCGCGGTGAGCAGCGCAGCCTGCGCCAGCCCGATTCGCACCTGACCGGCCGCGCGGATGGCCGGTGGCTCGCCGGGTTCGCACACCCATTCATCGCCCGATGCACCGAACAGCGCCGCCTCCAACAGCCGCCACACCGGCGCCAGTCCCGCATGCTCGTACTGCATCGCGGTCATCGCGCAAAGGTCGTGCAGGCTGAGGTAGCGCACGTGCTCCAGGGTCAGGCCAAAGGCCGTCTGCGCGGCCAGTGCAGTTGCCGCCGAAGCCATGCCTTTCTCCATCAGCTCGGATTCCATCCAGCTTCCGACCGCGTGCGCCGGGCCGGGCGCGCCGTGCAGCACGAAAGGCAGCAGCCGCAGCGGCCCGCCGCGCAGAGCCGGATCCGGCTGCAGGCCGCTGGCCGGCATCCGCCCCGCGTCCGCGCTGAAGCTGACCACCCTCGCCTGTTCGCGACCGCCGGGGGCACCCACCAGCAAATCGCTCAGCGCGCTAAACACCGGCCAGCCCGGCCGCAGCAGCTCGGCGGGATCAAAACAGGCCAGGGCCAGCCCGAGGTCCAGCTCATCTGCGCCAGGCAGCAGCCGCTGCAGGTCCATCAGCAGGGGTTCGAGCAGGGGCTCGGCGTCGGCGCGTTCCAGGGTCTCGCGACCTTCGGCAAAGCGAACCTCGTCGGTGTCAGCGCCCGTTTCGGGGCTGACCTCAAGCGCCAAGGCGCCAAAACAGTTGATGCGTTCGTGCATGCCCAGTGGCCTCTGCAAGCGGGGCGGCGCATGGCCGCAGCGCGGATGTGAAGTTAACGCTCGGAATCGCTGGGCTATTATCGGGCGCTCACCCAGATGACGGCATGAAGCGTATGACCAGCCCCCGCTCCGTTCGTCCCGTCGGCATTCTCGGCGGTGTTCGCATTCCGTTTTGCCGCAACAACACCGCCTATGCCGATGTCGGCAACCTTGGCATGTCGATCCGCACGCTGGGCGCGCTGGTGGAACGCTTCGGTCTGCACGGCAAACAGCTCGGTGAGGTCGCGCTCGGCGCCGTGCTCAAGCACTCCTCGGACTGGAACCTCGGCCGCGAGGCGACGCTGTCTTCGGGGCTTTCGCCCCATACGCCGGGCATCACCCTGCAGCGCGCCTGCGGCACCAGTCTCGACACCGTGGTCCACGTCGCCAACAAGATCGCGCTGGGCCAGATCGAGTCCGGCATCGGCGGCGGCTCGGACACCACCTCGGATGTGCCGATCAACGTCAGCCGCTCGCTGCGGCGGCGTCTGCTTGATGCCAACATGGCGCGCACCGCGGGCGATCGCCTGCGCGCGTTTCGCGGCTTTTCGCCGCGCGAACTCAAACCCGAATTCCCGGGCGTCGGCGAGCCGCGCACCGGCAAGACCATGGGCCAGCACTGCGAGCTGATGGCGCAGGAGTGGAACATTGCCCGCGCTGATCAAGACGCGCTCGCCGCGTCCTCACACCACAAGGCGGCGGCCGCCTACGAACGCGGCTTCTTCGACGAACTGGTGGTCCCGTTCCGAGGCGTCAGCCGCGACAACATCCTGCGTGCGGACACCTCGATCGAGAAGCTGGCGACCCTGAAGCCCGCCTTCGACAAGCTCTCCGGCCGCGGCACCCTGACCGCCGGCAACTCAACCCCGCTGACCGACGGCGCCAGCGCGGTGCTGCTGGGCAGCCAGGAGTGGGCCGACGCCAACGGACTGAAGGTGCAGGCTTGGCTGGTCGACGCGCAGGTCGCGGCGGTTGATTTCGTGCACGGCGAGGGCCTGCTGATGGCGCCGGCCTGGGCGGTGCCACAAATGCTCAAACGGCACGGCCTTGGCCTGCAGGATTTCGACTTCTACGAGATCCACGAAGCATTCGCCGCGCAGGTGCTGTGCACTCTGCGGGCCTGGGAAAGCGAGGGCTTTTGCCGCGACCGGCTGGGCCTCGACGCGGCGCTCGGCAGCATCGATCCGGCCAAGCTGAACGTGGTCGGCAGCTCCTTGGCTTTCGGACATCCGTTTGCCGCCACCGGTGCACGCATCGTCGCCACGCTGGCCAAACTGCTGGAAGAAAAGGGCAGCGGTCGTGGCCTGATCTCGGTGTGCACCGCCGGCGGCATGGGCGTTACCGCGATCATCGAGCGCTGATCAACGCAAATGGCTTGCGACCGCAGCGCTCCGAGAGACGCGCTGCGTTCGCGGGAGGGCCTACTTGCCGCGCCGTCCAAGCACGCTGATGCCGTAGTAGCAGGGCGCGCTGCTGCATTCGTACATGGTCACGTTGAGTCGGAACCTGCCGCTCCAGAGCGGCGCGACCCTGACGATCGGGGCGTCATCTTGCTGGTCGTCCTCCTCAATGACGTTATCGTTCTCGTCGAACAGTTTGAGATCGAGGTCCGAGCAGTCCTGATCACAGACCGCGGCGATGAAGTACTCGCGGCCAGCCTTGAGCTCGAAGGTGTAGTCGTCGCTGGCGCCGCTGCCCAGAAGGTCGTAGTGATCATCAAATGCGCGCGAGAAGCCCTCGGCTTCAGCGACGCCCTTGATGGCGCCAAGCTGGGCGCGGACTACTGACTCATAGTCGTTGGCGAGCAGCGGCGTGGAGGCGCAAACGGCGAGTGCAGCGAGAGCGGCTGTCAGGAGGCGCATGGGTAACTCCATCGCGAGCAGAGAGGGGATCGGGTCAACCCGATTCAGTGGATAACGCGAAACGGCGGCCGCACGACTCATGGCTCGCGCGCTTGGGCCGGCGCGTGCATCGGCCGGCCGCCGCGTAGGCCATCCGTACGCGCTGCCGAAAGCCGCCGCACTAACAGATCGACGGATCGCTGCCGCAGCCTGCGCTGCAAGAACGACCGTCAATCTTCCCGCGTCACCCGAAGTACTTCATCGGCCGAAGTCTGGCCGCTGAGCACCTTGTCCCAGCCGTCGTCCAAGATCGATGGCGTGTGCAGGCGCGCCGCGCGGGTCATCTCGACTTCCGAGGCGCCTGAGTGGATCAGCGCGCGCATCGCTTCGTCGACCAATACGATTTCGTAGACACCACTGCGGCCGCGGTAGCCGCCTGCACGGCTGTCCAGACCCTGCTGCGCGCGGGCGAAGCGGACGGCCGGATCGGCCGCGCGCCCGAACGCGGCGAACTCGGTGGCTGTGGGCGCGTACCACTCGCTCTGCGCCGGGTCCAGCCTGCGCACCAGCCGCTGCGCGACCACGCCGAGCAGGGAGGACGACAGCAGAAAGGGTTCGACGCCCATGTCGCGCAGGCGGGTCACCGCGCCGACCGCCGAGTTGGTGTGCAGGGTCGACATCACCAGATGCCCGGTCAGCGAGGCTTGAACGGCGATTTCGGCGGTTTCGAGATCGCGGATTTCGCCGACCATCACCACGTCTGGATCCTGCCGCAGAATCGCGCGGAGGCCGCGGGCGAAGGTCATTTCCACCTTGGCGTTGACCTGGGTCTGGCCGACGCCGTCGAGGTAGTACTCGATTGGATCTTCAACCGTGAGGATATTGCGGGTGCTGTCGTTGAGTCGGGACAGCGCCGAGTAAAGCGTGGTGGTCTTGCCCGAGCCGGTCGGGCCGGTCACCAGCAGGATGCCGTGCGGGCGATGGATAAGGCGGTCGATATGGGCCAGCGTCTGCGGCGCCATGCCGAGTTCGGCCAGGTCGAGCCGGCCGGCCTGCTTGTCGAGCAGACGCAGCACCACGCGTTCGCCGAAACCGGCGGGAATGGTGGAGACGCGCACGTCGACCGGGCGGCCGGCAATGCGCAGACTGATGCGGCCGTCCTGCGGCAGGCGCTTCTCAGCGATGTCGAGCTTGGCCATCACCTTGATTCGGCTGACCACCGGCTGCGCCACGGCCTTCTGCGGGCGCAGCACTTCGCGCAGCACGCCGTCGATGCGGAAGCGCACCAGCAGGCTGTGCTCGAAGGGCTCCAGATGGATGTCGGAGGCGTTCTCCTTCACCGCCTCGGTCAGCAGGGCGTTGATCAGTCGAATGATCGGCGCCTCGTCTTCGCTTTCCAGCAGATCCTGCGGCTCGGGCAGCGCATCCGCCAGTTGGTTCAAGTCCAGGCGCTCATCGAAATCGGCGGCCATGGCGCGGGCATCGTCGGCGCCGCCCTCGTAAAGCCGGCGCAGCAGCTGCTCGTAGGCCTCAGCGGTCTGCGCATTGAGCTTGAGCGGACGCCCGACATGACGGCGCAGCTCGGCGATCACCTCCGGCTGCACGCCGGGCCGGTAGACGATCTCGGCGTGGTCGTCCGCCAGCGCCAGCACCGTGGCGCCGTGGCGGCGCGCAAAACCGAAGCCGGGGCGCGCGGGGGCGCTCACGGCCGCTGGCGCGGCTCGGCGCCTTCTACCGGCGGCGGAGTGCGGAACAGATCGCGCGGCAGCTCCGGCAGCAGCGGCTGCTGCTCGCCGCCAATTCGGCTGCCGGCGCGCTCGCGGACGCCGATCTGCTCGGCGCGAATATAGTTGTACTTCTCGCTGGACACCGTGGCTTCCGCCACCGCATCGCGCAGGATGGTCGGCCGCAGGAACACCATCAGCGTGCGCTTGTTGCGCTTGGCCGCGCGCGATTTGAACAGATTCCCCAGCAGCGGGATCCGCGACAGTCCGGGTACGCCCTGCACGTTCTCGGTGGCCTCTTCAGAGGTCAGCCCGCCGAGCACCAACAGCCCGCCGTCAGGCACCAGCACCACGGTGGAGAGTTCGCGCTTGTTGGTAATCAGGTCGACCGCGCCCGAGGCCTGCGGGGCCAGCGCCGAGACCTCCTGCTTCAGCACCAGCCGCACCGAATCGCCCTCGTTGACGTGCGGAGTGACGGTGAGGATCACCCCGACGTCCTTGCGCTCGATGGTCTGGAACGGGTTGGTTGGCTGGTTGACCCCGCCTCCGGTCGCGGTGTTGGTGTATTGGCCGGTCAGGAAGGGCACTTCCTGCACGACCTTGATCTGCGCTTCCTGGTGGTCGAGCGTCACCACCGAGGGGCTGGACAGCACGTTGGCGCGGCCATCGCCGCGCAGCGCTTTGACCAGGGCGCCGAGCTGGAACACGGTGACGTCCTCACCGCCCGGCCCCAAGGGAAGCGTAAGCGAACCCCGCAGGTAACCGATACTCAGCCCGTTGCCGCCGATCACGTTCAAGGGATTGGTCAGGCCGCCGACGATGCCGCCAGTACCGGTGCTGCCGCCGAAATTGGTGCCGCCGATAACGCCGCGCGCGTCCTCGCCGATATCGGCGCTTTGCCACTGCACGCCTAACTCCGAGGCCAGCTCGTCGCTGACCTCGGCGATGATCGCCTCGACGTGGACCTGCGCGCGGCGCACGTCAAGCTGGCGCACCACCGACGCAAGCTCGCGGAAGATGGCCGGCTGCGCGCTGATAATCAGCGCATTGGTCTCCGCATGCGCCTGGATGGTGGCCGTGCGCGCGGTCGCCGCCTGACCGTCTACCACCGGCACGTCGCCGGTCAGGGTCGCGGCGATGCCGTCGAGGATCGGTACCAGCTGTTCGGCGTTGGCGTTGCGCAGGTAGACCACTTGGGTGCTCTCGCCGCCATCCAGCGGGGTGTCCAGATGCACCACCAGACTGCGCGCGCGCAGGCGCTGGGCGCGGTCGCCCGAAAGCAGCAGCGAATTGGTGCGCTCATCCGCCAGCACGCGCGGCGGCGCGGCAGCAGCGCCGACACCCGCATTGGCCTGCTCCAGCGCGGCCAAGGTGCGCGCCACTTCGGCGGCGCTGGCGTGGCGCAGCGGGAGCACCTCGATCTCGGAATCGGAAGCGACGTCGATGCGGCGGATGATCGCGGCAATGCGCTCAAGATTGCCGGCGCGATCGGCCACCAGCAGGCTGTTGCTGGCGCCATGCGCAGCGAGATGCGCCTGCTGCGGCATCAGCGGGCGCAGCAGGGCCATCATTTCCTGGGCCGAGACGTGTTTGAGATCGATGATCCGCGTGACCAGTGCGTCACCGCCACCCACCGCGCTGCCGAGCTCGGACTGCTGGGCGGAGCTGGTGTCGGGCACGATTTTGATCATGCTGCCAGCAGACACCGCGGCGTAGCCGTGCACGCGCAGCACCGACAGGAAAATCTCGTAGATTTCGTCGGCCGTCATCGGCTGCGAGGACACCACCGTGACCGCGCCGGCAACGCTCTGATCGACGATGAAGCTGCGCCCGGTGATCTCGCTGACGGTCTCGATCAACACGTTGATATCGGCCGCTTTCAGATTGAGCGTGTGCCGGCCCGAGCCGTTCGTCGGTGCGGCGGGCTGCGCTTCGATCGGGGGAATCATCACCGTCGGCGCCGGCAGCGGAGTCTGTGCGGCGACCGGCAGGGCCAGCGCGAAGAGGATGGCGGCGTAGAGCAGAAGCGTGCGCATGGGCATTCCGGAAGGTCGAGACGAAGCAGCGGCGCGGGCGCGCCACAGGCGCGGCCGATCTTTTCACAGGGCTTACTTGAGGTCCACGCCGATTTGCTGCTCGCGGCCATCGCGCCGCACGGTCAGCTGCAGGCTGCGTGCGTCTTTCAGCGAGCTCATAAGTTCGGCTTGGCGGGCCGGGCCATCCAGCGGAATGCCGTTGACCGCGGTGATGATGTCGGTGGGTTTCAGGCCGGTGCGGCTGAGCAGTTCGCTGTCGCGGCCTACCGACAGGCGTACGCCAGAAAAGCGGCCGTTTTCAAGCACCGGGAACACCTGAACCTGGCTGGCCAGGGCGGCGGCATCGATGCCGGTGGCGTCGCGAATGCTGTCCATGTTCGGGCCGCCGGTGGCGATCACCGGGTTGATGAAGGGCGACGGCATGCTGCGGTCAATCGGGCCGCTGCGATCCCGAGTCGCCAGTGCAGCCGGCCGCGCACCCGGTGCGGGTGCCGCACCGCCCTCACGCGGCAGGCTCAGGCCCTCGGTGACGCCGCTGCGGCTCAGCAGCACGCGGCCGGCGCTGATCGCCTCAAGCCGGGCGCCGCCGGGCAGTTCGTCACCGACTTGATAGCGGCGATGTTCACCGCTCTCGTCGGAAATGATCGCGATGCCGTCTTCGCGCGCTTCGAGATTGAGGGTGCCGCGCAAGGTCAGCTTGAGGCTGGTCTCAGGAGCGTTCGCCGCCAGCGCAGCGAGGTCGATCGCGCTGCCGGACTCGCCGAATACGTGCCAGGCGGCGATGCCGGGGGTCGCGGCCTGCGCGACCGACCCGTCGAGCGGACGAAACCCGCTGTCCAGCAGCGGCACCGCCGGCCCGGCCAGCAGCAGCAAAGCAAGACGCAGCGCCAGCGCCAGCACCAGGGCTGCGGCCGCTGCAGCGAGCAAACGCGCGCCTGAGCTGGCCGAAAGCCGCGAATAGCGCAGGGCGGTACGCATGCTCAGCAGGTCAGGCGTTGGCCGCCGGCCGGCGACGACGGCGAGGCTTGGGCGCCGACGCATCGCCGGTTGCCGACTTGGCGGAACCGGTGTCGGCTTCGGTGTCACCGTCGTCATCTTCGTCGGACTCAGCGCCAGCGACACGCTCGATCAGCGGCACCGGTGCCAGCAGGTCCGGAGTGATCTGCCCGACCGGGATCTTCTGCTCGATGAAGGCCTCGATTTCCGGCAGGCTCATTGCGTACATATCGCAGGCGAAGCTAACCGCATCGCCTTCCGCGCCCAGCCGCGCGGTGCGGCCGATCCGGTGCACGTAGTCCTCGCAGTCGTTCGGCAGGTCGTAGTTGTAGACGTGGCTGACGGCTTCGATATGCAGGCCGCGAGCGGCGACATCGGTGGCCACCAGCAGGTGGAGATCACCGCGCTGGAACTTGGCCAGCAGAGTCTGCCGCTTCTTCTGCGGCACATCGCCCGAGAGCATCGCCACTTTGTGGCCCTGGCGCTCAAGCTTGCGCGCGACCTTTTCAGCGGCGACCTTCATGTTGACGAAGATCATGCTGCGCCGCGCATCGGTGCGCGAGAGCAGATTCAGCAGCAGCGGAATTTTCTCCTCCGCGGCCGGGAAATAGACGATCTGCCTGACCTTGGCGGCGGTGACGAACTCGGTCTCCACCGTCAGTTTTTCAGGCTCGTTCATGTGCTCGTAGGCCAGCTCCAGCACGCGATGGCTCAGGGTCGCCGAGAACAGCAGGCTCTGCCGCTCGCCCGCCGCCGGCATCCGCCGCAGCAGGAAGCGGATGTCCTTGATAAAGCCGAGGTCGAACATGCGGTCGGCCTCGTCCATCACCACCGCCTCGCAGGCCGACAGCGAGAACACTCGCTGGCGCAGGTAGTCGATCAGCCGGCCCGGTGTGGCGATGATCACGTCGCAGCCGGAGCGCAGCATCTCGCGCTGCTTGTCGTAGTCGACGCCGCCATAGATCAGAGCGAAGCGCAGGCCTGTATCGGACGCGATCTTCTGCGCGTCCTTCTGGATCTGGATCGCCAGCTCGCGAGTCGGCGCCAGGATCAGCGCACGCGGGTCGGTCTCGCCGCGGCTGGCGATCGCCGGCCGAGTCAGCAGCCGGTTCACCACCGCAACCAGAAAGGCGATGGTCTTGCCGGTGCCGGTCTGTGCCTGTCCGGCGACATCGCGTCCGGTCAGCGCAATCGGCAGGGTCAGGGCCTGGATTGGGGTGCAGCGGGTGAAACCCGCCTGGGTGAGGCCCTCCAGCAAGGACGGGTGCAGGTCCAGGCTGGAGAAGGTGATATCGGTAAGGGGCTTATCGCTCATGGTATTTCCGGCAGTCCGGCGCGAGTCGCGCGGAGGCTTGCGTGGCCAAACCTGCAGTCACACACTGCCGCGCGCCGGGCAGTTCCAACGCGCACAAGACGGCCGTCGGGCAGAGTTCGGGAAGGCGCCCGCCAGAGGCCGCGCAGACAGCAGCGCGGCATCAGGAGTCAGGGCGGGCGGCTTGTAGGATGGGCACATCGGCCGCAAGTGTAGCCCAAGCGCGGACGGACGCCGCCTCGACCGGCTTCAGCGCCAATCGTCCATACTGCCAACTCTCGCGCGACCGGTAAGGGCCGCGCCACAACCACGGAGTCATCCCCTCGTGAGCGAACACGTCAAACATGTCGGCGATGCCGATTTCGAGTCCGAAGTGCTGCAGTCCAGCGAGCCTGTGCTGGTCGACTTCTGGGCGGAATGGTGCGGTCCCTGCAAAGCGATCGGGCCGATCATCGACCAGGTCGCCAGCGACTATGCCGGCCGACTGAAGGTGGTGAAGATCAACATCGACAGCAACCCCGGTACGCCGCGGCAGTATGCGGTTCGCGGCATCCCCACTTTGATGCTGTTCAAGGACGGCAAGGTCGCCGGCACCCAGGTCGGCGCGATCAACCGCAGCCAGCTCAGCCAGTTCGTCGACAAGGCGATCTGATCTACGCGACAGCGACGGCGACGGCCGTTTGCGGCGCCGCCAGTCGACCTTGGTCCACGCTTCGCTCAGCCATTCCGTCCAGCCGTTCCGCTCAGGTTTCCGCTCAGAGATCCCACCAGCTCAGCTGTCATTGGGGCGCGACTCGCGCACGAGCTTGCTGAATTTCCAGTATAGAAAGCCGCCCATGCCCAGCATGAACGCGATCACGCCCAGGCTCATCAGCCCGGCATCGGTGGTTAGCAAGGTTTTCCACGCTTCCATGGGGTGCTCCGGTAGCTTTTACGGCTTAGCCTAGAAGGCTGCACTGTCCGCCCCCCGTTCGGTTTGATCCCCATCAATTCCAAGTCGCTTGATCTGCAGCTGAACCGCAGCGGGCACACCCGAATCGCGTCGCTTGCCGGCGCCGCGCCATCGGTGTAACGTCTTGCGCATTCGCGGTGCGATCACGCCCGCCACCCGTCTGCCGCACCCCTCCGCAACACCCTTCTCCCACGATTCGTTCCGAATCCATCGCTCGCAGTGCGCGAGGTATCCCTTGTCCGAAAATGAAACCCCCAACGGCAACGCCGCGGCGACCCCTGCCGTGCAGCCCTCCGAAACCGGCAGCAGCACTGAGACGCCCGCAGTGACGCCCACGCCACGTGCTCCACGCGCGCCGCGAGCCCCGAAACCGGCGCCCGCCGCCGAATCCCCACAGCCTGAGCTCCCCCTGAGTTCCGGGGCTGCGAGTTCCGCAACTGCAAGCTCAGAGCCCTCGAGTTCCGCGCCCACGGCGGCCGCGGAACCACCGGCTCCCAAGCCTGCAGCCAAGCCCAGCGCGACGGTCGCCGGCGCTTCCAGCGCCGACACCGCCGAGCCCAAGGCCGACGCCGGCGCGGAGAGCGGTTCCTCCGAGGCCCGCCCGCAGGGCGAAGAAAGTGCCGAAGCCGGCAGCGACGAGGCCGCCGAGCAGGCGCGCAAAGAGCGTCGCGAGAGCCGACGCGAGTTCCGCGAGCGACGCCGCGAGCGCCGCAACCGCGAGCGCGCCCAGACCCAGCAGGGCGGAAGCGGCGGCAGCAGCGAAAGCGACAGCGACAGCGACGGTGACGGCGACGATGAAGCGCCGCCGCCTCCGCAGAACAATCACTATCAGCCGCCCGCCGACCTGCCCAGCTACAGCCTGACTGAGCTGAAGCGGATGCGCGCAGACGAGTTGATGGACTTGGCTGACACCCTGCGCATCACCGACGGCGTAGCGCGCATGCGCAAGCAGGACGTCACCTTTGCAATCCTGAAGGTGTTGACCCGCTACGGCGACGGCGTTGCCGGTGAAGGCGTGCTGGAGATTCTGCCCGACGGTTTCGGCTTCCTGCGCGGCGCCGAGGCCAGCTACCTGGCCGGTCCCGACGACGTCTACATCTCGCCCAGTCAGATCCGCCGCTTCAATCTGCGCACCGGCGACTACATGACCGGCCGGATCCGCTCGCCGAAGGACGGCGAGCGCTACTTCGCCTTGGCCAAGGTAGACACCATCAACGGCGAGCCGCCGGAAGCGTCGAAGAACAAGAATCTGTTCGAAAACCTGACCCCGCTGTTTCCGCGCAAGCGCTTCGTGCTTGAGCGCGGCAATGGCTCGACCGAAGACATCACCGGTCGGGTGATGGACCTGATGAGCCCGATCGGCAAGGGTCAGCGCGGCTTGATCGTGTCGCCGCCCAAGGCCGGCAAGACCATGCTGCTGCAGAACATCGCCTCGGCGATCAGCCACAACCACCCGGACGTGCACCTGATGGTGCTGCTGATCGACGAACGGCCGGAAGAAGTCACCGAGATGAGCCGTACCGTCCGCGGCGAGGTGGTCAGCTCAACGTTTGACGAGCCCGCCGCTCGCCACGTGCAGGTCGCCGAGATGGTGATCGAGCGCGCCAAGCGGCTGGTCGAGCACAAGAAGGACGTGGTGATCCTGCTGGACTCCATCACCCGCCTTGCGCGCGCGTACAACACCGTCGTGCCCAGCTCCGGCAAGGTGCTGACCGGCGGCGTCGACGCCAACGCCCTGCAGCGGCCCAAGCGCTTCTTTGGTGCGGCCCGCAACGTCGAGGAAGGCGGCTCGCTGACCATCATCGCCACCGCGCTGGTCGAGACCGGCTCGAAGATGGACGAGGTGATCTACGAGGAGTTCAAGGGCACCGGCAATATGGAAGTCCACATGGACCGCCGTATCGCCGAGAAACGCGTCTATCCGGCGATCAACATCAACCGCTCCGGCACGCGTCGCGAGGAGCTGCTGATCGACCCGGACTTCCTGCAGAAGATCTGGATCCTGCGCAAGCTGCTGCACCCGATGGACGAGCTTGCAGCGATCGAGTTCCTGCTCGACAAGATGAAGAACACCAAGACCAATGAAGAGTTCTTCAACTTCATGAAGCGGTAGAATCCGAGCGTTCGTGAAGGTGCAAAGGCCCGCGGATCACTCCGCGGGCCTTCGCTTTTGCAGCCTCGGCGCGGCGTATTGCAGCTAAACGTCGCCGCCCTCGGCCCAGCCCTCGCCGGTGCCCCGCTGGAAGACCTTGTCGTCCGCCTGCACGCTGCCTGCGGGATACGAATTCAAGGCCGTCAGTTCGGCGTAGTAGGGCCTAAAATCTGGCCGCGTCGCCTCGAACAGCTGCTCGAAGTCGTCGATGACGAAGTAGGTTTTCTGGAAGGTATCGATGCGGTAGCGGGTGCGCATGATCCGCTTCAAGTCGAAGCCGATGCGGTTTGGCGCGGCGCTCTGCAGGCTGTACTTCGACTCACCCGCCGAGCTGACGATACCGGCGCCGTAGATGCGCAGCCCCTCGGCTTCGCGAATCACCCCGAATTCGACGGTGTACCAGTACAGCCGAGTCAGGTTGACCAGGGCCTCGGGGCCTATCGCGTGCGCCTTCACCCCGCCGCGGCCATAGGCCTGCATGTAGTCGCCGAACACCGGGTTCATCAGCAGCGGCACATGCCCGAACAGGTCGTGAAACAGGTCTGGCTCGGCGATGTAGTCGATTTGCTCGGGCTTGCGGATCCACCAAGTCACCGGAAACCGACGGTTTGCGAGGTGGTCGAAAAAGTCGAGCTCAGGCAGCAGGCCTTCGACGCCGATGATGGTCCAGCCGGTCGTCTCGCGCAGAACCGCGTTGAGGTCGCTGAAACGGGGAATCGTTTTCTCGCCCATCCCCATCGCGTCCTGTGCGGCGAGGAAAGCCGAACAGGCGAGCCCAGGCAGCAGTTCGCGCTGACGCCGATAGAGAATGCCCCACGTCTCGTGGTCAGCCGCCGTGTAGGTGTCCCAGGGCTGCTCGACGATGCCGGTGGCGTACAGCGGAACATAGCCTTTGTCGGTCAATGCATGCTCGACGCGCTGCGGAGTGTTCATGGCGGGTCTCGCTCAGAAAGCTGCGCTAGAACGGCGCGGTGAGTTCAAGAGTATCCGTGGTAGAGCGCAATGGGCTTGTGTTCTTGCGCTTAGTTCGCGGTTCAACGCAAGATTCCAGCTCCATTTCACGAATGTGCGCGGAGACCATGGACGCAGTCAACCTCGACCGCATAGACCTACGCCTGCTGGACGCACTGCAGCAGGAGGGACGGATCTCCAACGCCGAACTTGCGGAACGGGTCAACCTGTCCGCGTCGGCCTGTCTGCGCCGCGTGCAGAAGCTGGAGGCGGCGGGCGTTATCGCGGGCTATCGCGCGCAGCTGGCGCCGCAGGCGCTGGGCCTCGGTCTGGCGGCTTTCGTGCGCCTGCAGCTGCGTCACCACGATGCCGACGCGGTGCGACGATTCGGCGAAGACGTGCTGGCATGGCCCGAAGTGGTGGCCTGCCACGCACTGTCCGGCGATACCGACTATCTGCTGCAGATCGCGGTCACCGACCTGACTCACTTCTCACGCTTCCTGCTCGATACCCTGCTGGCCTCGGCGGCAGTCGCCGACGTCAACACCAGTTTCGTACTGCGCACGGTCAAGGCTGATCGCGGGCTGCCGCTTGAGGGCCGGGAATCGGGATCTGCGAGCCGGGAAACGTAGAAGCGAGGCGTGCGCGTGCTCTTTCCCGCACCGTCGATTCTCCATCCCCACTGCTAAGTCGCGGCCACAAAAAATGAAACGCCGGCCCGTGGTTAGGCCGGCGTTTCGGGTTCCCTGTGGGGGAGTGCTACACGGGTTCGGCGCGGCGCGTGATCGCGCGCGGCCGGAGTTCTTTCAGTGCTTGAGGTTCTTTCGCAGGCGCTCGATCGCCTGCAGCTGGGCCAGCGCCTGCACCATCATCTGCTGGGCCTCGGCGATCTCCATCGGCTCGCTGCGGTTTGCCAACAGGCGCTCGGCTTCTTCTTTGGCCTTCTTGGCGGCCGATTCGTCGAGATCCTTGCCGCGAATCGCGGTGTCGGTCAAAACCGTCACCACCTGCGGCTGAACCTCGAGAATGCCGCCGGAGACGTAGAACAATTGCTCCTCACCGCTGGGCAGAATCACGCGCACTTGGCCCGCCTTGAGGCGGGTGATCAGTGGCGCATGCCGCGGCGCGATGCCGAGCTCGCCCATCTCACCGGTGGCGACCACCATAGAGACAAGTCCGGAGTAAATCTCTTCTTCGGCGCTGACGATGTCGCAACGGATGGTGCTCATTTTTGCTCTCTCGTTTGCTTCGGGAATCGAGAATCGAGCGTTGGAAATCGTTTGAAGCGGACTGCGACGAGTCGATCCGCTGCGCTGTCCCGATTCCCAACTTTCGATTCCCGGCGGCGCAGCCCTAGGCTGCTGCGCTCATCGCCTTTGCCTTCTCGAACGCTTCGTCGATGCCGCCAACCATGTAGAACGCCTGCTCCGGCAGGTGGTCGCATTCGCCGTCGACAATCATCTTGAAGCCGCGGATGGTCTCTTTCAGGGAGACGTACTTGCCCGGCGAGCCGGTGAACACTTCGGCGACGAAGAACGGCTGCGAGAAGAAGCGTTCGATCTTGCGCGCGCGCGACACCGCCTGCTTGTCCTCTTCAGACAGCTCGTCCATGCCGAGGATGGCGATGATGTCCTTCAGCTCCTTGTAGCGCTGCAGGGTCGACTGGACCTTGCGCGCGCAGTCGTAGTGCTCGTTGCCGATCACGTTCGGGTCGAGCTGACGGCTGGTGGAGTCGAGCGGATCGACCGCCGGGTAGATACCCAGCGAGGCGATGTTGCGGCTCAGCACCACGGTGGCGTCGAGGTGGGCGAAGGTGGTCGCCGGTGACGGATCGGTCAGGTCATCGGCGGGCACATAGACGGCCTGGATCGAGGTGATCGAGCCGGTCTTGGTCGAGGTGATGCGCTCCTGCAGAACGCCCATCTCCGAGGCCAGGGTCGGCTGGTAGCCCACCGCCGACGGCATGCGGCCGAGCAGCGCTGAGACCTCGGTACCGGCCAAGGTGTAACGGTAGATGTTGTCGATGAACAGCAGCACGTCGCGGCCTTCGTCGCGGAAATGCTCGGCGATCGACAGGCCGGTCAGCGCGACGCGCAGTCGGTTGCCCGGCGGCTCGTTCATCTGGCCGTAAACCAGGGCGACCTTGTCGAGGACGTTGGAGTCCTTCATCTCATGATAGAAATCGTTGCCCTCGCGGGTGCGCTCGCCCACGCCGGCGAACACCGAGTAGCCGCTGTGCTCGATCGCGATGTTGCGGATCAGCTCCATCATGTTGACGGTTTTACCGACGCCGGCGCCGCCGAACAGGCCGACCTTGCCGCCTTTGGCGAACGGGCACATCAGGTCGATGACCTTGATGCCGGTTTCCAGCAGCTCGTTGGCTGCAGCCTGATCCTCGTAAGAGGGCGCCGGCTGATGAATGACTCGGAAATGCTGAGCATTGACCGGGCCGGCCTCGTCGATCGGGTCGCCGAGCACGTCCATGATCCGACCCAGAGTTTCCTTGCCGACCGGAACTTTGATGCCTTCACCGGTGTTGCTGGCGACCAAGCCGCGCTTCAGGCCCTCGGTCGAACCCAGCGCGATGGTGCGGACCACGCCGTCGCCCAGCTGCTGCTGGACTTCCAAGGTGATGGCGGTGCCATCCACTTTCAGCGCGTCGTAAATGCGCGGAACCGATTCACGCGGAAATTCCACGTCAACGACGGCGCCGATGATCTGAACAACTTTACCTTGGCTCATTAGTTGTGCTCCGTGTGCATTTCTTGTGTGCTCGGTGATGCGGATTCGAGGGCTACGGCGCTAGCTGCGAGTGGCGCGCTGGTGTATCCCGACCCCCAATCCCGAATCCCGTGCATTAAACCGCTGCTGCGCCGCCGACGATCTCCGAGATTTCCTGGGTGATCGCGGCCTGGCGGGCCTTGTTGTAGATCAGGTTCAACGTGTCGATCAGCTTGCTGGCGTTGTCGGAGGCCGACTTCATCGCCACCATCCGCGCCGCGTGCTCCGAAGCGAGATTTTCCAACACCGCCTGGTAGACCAGCGACTCCACGTAGCGGGTCAGCACGTCATTCAGCACGCTCGGCGCATCGGGTTCGTAGATGTAGTCCCAGTCGTGGGTCTGCTCCATGTCTTGCGCCGGCGGCAGCGGCAGCAGGGCGTCCATCATCGGACGCTGCACCATGGTGTTGACGAAATCGTTGTAGGCCAGCTGCACGCGGTCGACGCGGCCGGCTTCGTAGGCATCCAGCATCACCCGGATCACGCCGATCAGCTGTTCTACCTGCGGCTTCTCGCCCAGATGGGTGACCGAAGCCACCATGTTGACCTTGAGCCTGCGGAAGAAGGTGGTGGCCTTTTGCCCGATCGCCACCACGTCGACCTCGACGCCGTTCTTCTGATGCTCGCGGATCTCGCCCAGCAGCTTGCGGAACAGGTTGGAGTTCAAGCCACCGCACAGGCCGCGATCGGTAGAAATCACCACATAGCCCACACGCTTGAGGTCCTTGCGGGCCACCATGTACGGATGCACGTAGTCGGAGTTGGCGCGGGCGATATGACCGATCACCTGCTTCATCATCCGCGCATACGGACGCGACGCTTTCATCCGATTCTGCGCCTTGCGGATCTTCGATGCCGAAACCATTTCCAGCGCGCGAGTCACCTTGCGGGTGTTCTGCACCGACTTGATCTTGGACTTGATTTCGCGGCCGCCTGCCATTGCTTTGCTCGCTTTGCTCGCTACACGGGATTGGGGCTTGGGGAGTGGAGATTCGGCTGGGGAGTGCGGGCTCTGAGTCCCGAATCTCCACGCCCGAATCCCAAACGAATCACCAGGACCCGGTGGACTTGAACTCGCTGATGCCCTTCTTGAAGGCGCCCTCGATGTCCTTGTTCCAGTCGCCGGTCTCGACGATCTGGGTCAACAGCTCGCCCTGAGTGTTGGCGAAATGGTCGTGCAGGCCGCCTTCAAAGCTGCCGATCTTGTTCAGCGGCAGGTCGTCCATGTAGCCGTTGTCGACGGCGTACAGCGACAGCGCCATTTGCGCGATCGACAGCGGCGCGTACTGTTTCTGCTTCATCAGCTCGGTGACGCGCTGGCCACGCTCCAGCTGTTTGCGGGTGGTCTCATCAAGATCGGAAGCGAACTGGGCGAAAGCCGCCAGCTCACGGAACTGCGCCAGCGAGAGGCGAATACCGCCGCCGAGCTTCTTGATGATCTTGCTCTGTGCAGCGCCACCGACGCGCGACACCGAGATACCGGCGTTCACGGCCGGGCGGATGCCGGCGTTGAACAGATCGGTTTCCAGGAAGATCTGGCCGTCGGTGATCGAGATCACGTTGGTCGGCACGAAGGCCGAGACGTCACCCGCCTGGGTCTCGATGATCGGCAGCGCGGTCAGGGAGCCGGTCTTGCCCTTGACGCGGCCGTTGGTGTGCTTCTCCACGTAGTCCTCGTTGACGCGCGCGGCGCGCTCGAGCAGACGCGAGTGGAGATAGAACACGTCGCCGGGGTAGGCCTCGCGGCCCGGTGGGCGGCGCAGCAGCAGCGACACCTGGCGGTAAGCCACGGCCTGCTTGGACAGATCGTCGTAGATGATCAGCGCGTCTTCGCCGTTGTCGCGGAAGTATTCGCCCATCGAGCAGCCCGAGTAGGGCGCGATGAACTGCATCGCCGCCGACTCGGACGCGGTCGCGGCAACCACGATGGTGTGGGCCAGCGCGCCGTGCTCTTCAAGCTTGCGCACGACGTTGGCGACCGAGGAGGACTTCTGGCCGATGGCCACGTAGATGCACTTAACGCCGCTGCCCTTCTGATTGATGATCGCGTCGATCGCCAGCGCGGTCTTGCCGGTCTGGCGGTCACCGATGATCAGCTCACGCTGGCCGCGGCCGACCGGAATCATGGCGTCGACCGCCTTGTAGCCGGTCTGCACCGGCTGGTCGACCGACTTGCGCCAGATCACGCCCGGCGCGACTTTCTCGATCGGTGCGGACTCCGTCGCGCTGATCGGGCCCTTGCCGTCAATCGGGCTGCCAAGCGCGTCAACTACGCGACCCAGCAGCGCTTCGCCGACCGGCACTTCAAGAATGCGGCCGGTCGTCTTGACGGTATCGCCTTCGCGAATGTTCTCGAAGTCACCCAGCACCACTGCGCCGACCGAGTCGCGCTCGAGGTTCAGGGCCAGGGCGAAGGTGTTGCCCGGCAGCTCGATCATTTCGCCGGCCATCACGTCGGCCAGGCCATGAATGCGCACGATGCCGTCGGCCACCGACGTCACGGTGCCTTCGTTGCGGGCTTCGGCAGCGAGCTTGACCTTCTCGATGCGGCCGCGGATCAGTTCGCTGATTTCGGAGGGGTTGAGCTGGCTCTGCATGGGAGATCCCTGGAGATTTCGAATTCATGAATGGGGTGCCGGACCGGAACCTTGCCCCGATCGCCGCTGCGCCGCGGCGGCCAATTGCTGAGGCGCGCGCGCAGAGGTAGCGATGCCTGGGTTTGGCTCCGTGCCCGCCAACGGTGTGCGACCGTCGCGAACCGGCACATCCCTGCGCCCGGAAGGCCTCGTGCCCTCCGCGGGTGCGGCCCGATCACGCCGGGCCGCTTTGCTGCTTGATACTGCGGAACAAGCGCAGCGACGGCCCCTACGAGGCCAGCGCGCGCTCCATCCGATCCAGCTTGCCGCGCACCGAGCCGTCGATCACGACGTCACCGGCGCTGATCACTGCGCCACCGATCAGCTCGGCATCGACTTCAACGCTCAGGCTGACGTCGCTGCCGAAGCGCTTCTTGAGTGCGGCCTTGAGGGCGTCGACTTCGCTCTCTGAAAGCACGCTGGCCGATACAACCTGCACCGGCAGCACGCGCTCGAATTCGGCGCGCAGCGCTTCGAACTGCGCGGCGAGCTCGGGCAACAGGGCCAGCCGGCCATTCTTGGCCAGCTCCGCCAGAAGCCGCATCTGTTCGTCGCTGCAACCCGGCGCCGCGATCAGTTCGACCAGCGCTTCCGCCTGCACCAGTGGATGCCCGAACAGCCCAGCCACGGCCGGGGTGGCCGCCGCCTGCGCATTGAACTGCAGCGCCGACGACCAGCCCTGAAGGGCCTTCTGGTCGCGGGCTACTGCGTAGGCGGCGCGGGCGTAGGGACGGGCAAGAGTAGCTGCGCTGATCATGCTCAGATCTCAGCCGCCAGCTCGGAGAGCAGGGCCTTGTGGGTGTCGGCGTTGATCTCGCGGCGCAGCACTTTTTCGGCACCCGCCACGGCCAGCGCGGCGATCTGCAGACGCAGCTCCTCGCGAGCGCGGTGAGCAGCGGCGGCGATCTCGGACTGTGCTGCAGCGAGCTGACGCTCGGCTTCAGCGACCGCGTCCTGCTTGGCCTTGTCGACGATCTGATTGGCGCGACCGTGGGCCTGATCGATGATCTCGTTGGCCTTGCCGCGGGCTTCTTTCAAAAGCTCATTGACCTTCGAGTCGGCCTGCACGAGATCACGCTGGCTGCGCTCTGCAGCCGCCAGACCCTCGGCGATTTTCTTCTGCCGCTCTTCGATAGCGTTCAGCAAAGGCGGCCAGATCTTGGTCGCGACAACCCAGATCAGGCCTGCGAAAGCCAGCGCCTGGGCGATGATGGTTAGGAGGCTCATACCGTTTCTTCCGGACGAATGGGCCCCGGCTGGCAGCCGGGGCGGACCGCATGCCGACAACACCCGCGACCGCGGGCGCCGTCAGGCAGACCCGGATCAGCCGCCCTGAATGACGCTGACGAGCGGGTTGGCGAACGCGAACAGCATGCCGATGGCAACGCTGATGATGAACGCGGCGTCGATCAGGCCGGCGGTGATGAACATGCGGACCTGCAGCACCGGGATCAGCTCCGGCTGGCGCGCAGCCGACTCCAGAAACTTGCCGGCCATCAGGGCCATACCGAGACCGGCGCCGAGCGCGGACAGGCCGATCATGAGGCCGATGGCCAGGGCGGTCGAGGACTGAATGGCGGCGAGTTGGACGATGGCTTCCATGGGTTTTCTCCGGGTGCGAAGGGCTTTGAGGTGGATGAATCGAAAAGGATTGCGAGCTGACCGTGCGGGATCAGTGGTGCTCTTCCATGAGGCTCAGGTAGACCACCGACAGCATCATGAAAATGAAGGCCTGCAGCGGAATGACCAACAGGTGGAACAGCATCCAGCCGAGACCGAACACGCCGCCGAAGATCGCGCCGAACACGCCGGCGCTACCGAGCACCCAGATCAGCAGGAACACGATTTCACCGCCGAACATATTGCCGAACAGCCGCATCGCCAAGGACACCGGCTTGCTGAGCAGTTCGACCGTATTGAGCAGCAGATTGAAAGGGAACAGCCAGGGCCCGAAGGGCGCGACAAATAGTTCCTTGATAAAGCCGCCCAAGCCCTTCGCGCGCAGGGCGAAGAAGATCATCAGGAAGAACACACTGATCGACATGCCGAGCGTGGCGTTGACGTCGGCCGTCGGTACCGGCTTCCAGTATTCAATGCCGATGGCGCTCAGCGGAATCGCGAAGAAGTCCGCCGGAATCATCTTCAGCGCGTTCATCAGCAGAATCCAGACGAACAGGGTGATCGCGATCGGCGTCACCAGCCGGCTGCTGCCGTGGTAGGCATCCTTGGCCTGCTTGTCGATGAACTCCAGCACGATCTCGACGAACGCCTGCCATTTGCCGGGGACGCCCGCGGTGGCGCGGCGGGTGGCCATCCACATCGCAAACACTGCAATCAGGCCCATCATCACCGCGGTGATGATGGTGTCGACGTGCAGGGTCCAGAGGCTTCCCTCGGAGACCTGATAGGTCAGGTTCTGAAGGTGATGCTGGATGTAGCTGGTTGGGGTCTGCCCGCCGTCGGCCGCCATTGCGTGGAATCCAGGAACATTTAAATGGAGAGTGGGCGGACGCTGCCGCCGGTTGCTTTTGCAGGCGTTACCGGGACTGCGGGCCTGCGCTCAAGGAAGTCGCGGCGGCGACCGCGAAGGTCACCAAGCCGGCGAACACGCCGAGCAGCAGAGGCAGGGGCGGCAAGCGCCACACCGCCAGACCCAACAGCAGGACAAGGCCCACCAGCAGAATCTTCATCAACAGGCCGCTCAACAGGCCCCAGAGGGCCTCGCTGGCGTTCGGCGCTCGCTGCGGAAAACCGCGCCGCGCCGTAACCCAAGTGCCCGCACCCAACATGCCCGCGCCCAAACCCGCCGCCAGCGCCGCCTGCGGCGACACCAGCAGAAAGCCCAGCGCGAGCGCACCCGCGGCGCCCAGCTGAGCCAGCGCACAGCGCCTTGCCAGTCGTCGGCCTGCAGCTAAGGGTGGGGTCACGTTCAAACCTGCCTGCTTATGGGTCGCGCTTACCGGCCGGCCAATCCTCCGAAGTATAGCAGCGCCTTAAATCGAGGAACAACTCAGTTTTAGTCGATGGTCGTGGGCGGCAGGCGGGAGTGCTGCCGCGCCGCTCCAAGGCGTAGACCCGATCCGAGCGGACCCAGAGCCTGAACCCCGCAGGCGGCTCAAGCGCGCTGGTCACTTTTGGGCGGGGCGCTCGGCTGCGGCAGTCTCAGGACCACCCTCAGGCCGCCCCCCTCGCGCTGCGCCAGACGCACTTGGCCGCCATGAGCCTCGACGATCTCGCGGACCAAGGCGAGGCCGAGGCCGGTGCCGCTGCGCTTGGTCGAATAGAAAGGCAGCAGCGCGCGCTCCAGCACCGCAGGGCTCATGCCGGGTCCGCGATCGGCCACCTCAAGGCGCAGCCACTCGCCCTCAAGGGCCGCGCTTACAGAGATCCCTTCGGCACCGGAGCCCGACTCTTCGGCGTTCTTCAGCAGATTCAATACGGCCTGACCGAGCTGCGCCGGGTCGAAGCTCACGGCTTCCTGCGGGAGCGATCCGATCAGCGCGAAGGGCCGCTCCGCGCGCAGCCGGTCGAGGAAGGGGCCAAGCACAACCGGCTCCAGCTGCGGGACCGGCAGCTTGGCGAAACGCGCGTAACCGCGAATGAACTCGTTCAAGTGGCGAGCGCGCTCCTCAATAGTCTCGAACACTGGTGCGAGACGCTCATGTTGGCCTCGTCGCAGCAGCTCACCGCCGGAGTGCGCGAGCGAGGCAATCGGCGCCAGCGAGTTGTTCAGCTCGTGGCTGATGACCCGGATCACCTTTTTCCAGGTCCGCACTTCGGCGCGGCGCAGCTCCTGGGTCAATTGCCGCATCAGCAGCAGACGGTGCAAGCGACCGTTCAGACGGAACTGCCTCTGTGAGAGATGCCAGGTCTCGTCTTCGTCGCCTTCGCCCAGGCTGACCAGACCGTCGCGGCGGCTGACGATCGCTTCGACCAGCACCGCCGGCTGGCCCGCAAGCAGCGCCGACAGGCTTTGCCCGCCGATCACCCGCCCGGCGTTGAGCAGACGCCGCGCGGCCAAATTGGCGAATACCACGCGATCGCCGGCATCCAGAAGCAACATCGCCACCGGTGAATGCTGGAGCATCGTGTCGAGCAGCAGCTCGCGCTGCACCAAATCCTGGCGCTGATCGCGCAGCACGTTACCCAATGCGCCGTGGGCCTTCACCAATTCGCCTAGCTCGTCAGAGCCAGACCACGCAACGCCAGAGCTGAAGTCACCGTCGCGATAGCCGCTAACCGTACCCGCTAGCGCCCGGAACAGGCACAGGATTGGCGACGTCACCCGGCGTGCCATCCACAGCGCCAGCGGCAGGCCGAGCATCAACGTGATCGACACCGCCAGCCACACGCTGTCCAGCGCCTGCGCCAACCACGCCGAGGCCATCGCACTGGCGGCCAGCAGCAGACCCAGCGCCAGCGCCAGTCGCCCGGCCAGCGAACGTCGGCGCGTTTCAGCCACGCGCGATATCCAAGCGATCCATCCGCCGGTAAAGCGCCTGCCGGCTCAAACCCAGCTCTGCGGCGGCCTGCGCGATGACCCCGTTGGCACGGGCCAACGCGGCCTCGATGCTGTTGCGATCAGGCTCATCAGCCGCGTCGATAGGCCCTGTGGGGTCGCCTGCCCGGGCCGCCGGCAGGCCCAGGGCCGAGGCCTCGATCTCGTGACCGGCGGCCAGCAGGCTGGCGCGCTGGATAACGTTGCGCAGCTCGCGCACGTTGCCCGGCCAGGCGTGCCGCCGCAGTGCATCGCGAGCGCCTCGCGTGAGTGACTTGGACGTGCTCAGGAAATGCTCGGCAAGCGGAAGGATGTCGGCGGGCCGCGCAGCCAACGGCGGAATCTTCAGCTCGATCAGGTTGAGGCGGTAGTAGAGATCCTCACGAAAGCTGCCGGCGCGGATCATCGCCGCGAGGTCAGCATTGGTGGCGCTGATCACCCGCACCCGCACCTGGCGCTCGCGGTTGCTGCCCAGACGCTCGAAGCGGCCGGTCTCCAGCACCCGCAGCAGCTTCATCTGTCCGGCCGTCGGCAGGTTGCCGATCTCGTCGAGGAACAGAGTGCCGCCATCAGCTGCCTCGAACTTGCCCTCGCGAGCTTTCGATGCTCCGGTGTAGGCTCCTGCTTCGGCACCGAACAATTCGGCTTCGATCAATTCGGACGGCAGCGCGCCGCAGTTCAAAGTGACGAACGGGCCGTCGCGAACCTGCGAGTTGGCCTGCAGGATTTCGGCGATCTTTTCCTTGCCCGAACCATTGGGGCCGGTGATCAGCACCGGAACGTCTGCGCGCGCAACTTGGCTGACCAGCTGCAGCAGCTCCGCCATGGCGGGGTCGGCAAACACCAGTCCACGCAGGTCGAGCGAGTGCTGGATGCCCTCCATGCGTCGGCGCTGGCCTGATTTCATCCGGCGCAGCTCGCGGCTGGCGTCGCCCAGCTCGATCAGGTTCTGCACGCTAGCGACCAGACGGGCGTCATCCCACGGCTTGGCCAGGTAATCCGCCGCGCCGGCCTTGACCAGCTCGACTGCGGCTTCGAGATGGGTCCAGGCGGTCAGCAGGATCACCGGCAGATCGGGACTGCTTGCGCGGATCGCCCGGAACAGCGCGACGCCTTCCTCGCCCGAGGTGGTATCGACGCTGAAGTTCATGTCCTGGATCACCAGATCGAACTCGCAATCGCGCAGCGCAGAAAGCCCCGCCTGCGGATCGATCGCATGTTCGCTGTCGATATCGTGCAGCGAAAGTAGCACCGTCAGCGCCGTGGCCACGGCGGCGTTGTCGTCGATGATCAGGACTTGTGGCATGGAGCGGGCTTCGGCACCAGGGAGTGGGGATTCGAGCTCGAGTTCGGCAATCGAGATTCGGGATTCAACTTGGAATTTGGCTCGCGATCTGCCGGCAGCTGGCTCCACTCAGGTCGCATAGCCGCGTCGTGCGCAGCCTAGCCGATGCGCGGGCCCAACGATTAGAAGGGTCCGCGAGCGGTGTCGCTTGCAGCGAAACGCATCCCCAATCCCGAATCGCAGCTCCGTCAGGCGGTGCGCGTCGCCACCGCGGGCGGCACCCTCGAAGCGCGCAGGGCTGGCCCAAGCGCAGCCAGCAGGCCGAGCAGCCACAGCCCAAGCATGCCCCAGCCGAGCGGGCCCAGCGGCATGCGGGCAATCGACAGCTGCTGCACCAGCAGGTGGTTGAGCGCGAACGCCAACACCAGCCCGAGCGCGATACCGGCACTGGTGACCATCAGGTTCTCGACCAGGAAGTAACGCAGGATGTCGACCCGGCGTGCCCCCACCGCGCGGCGGATTCCGATCTGCTTGCGCCGCTGGTTCACCCACAGCGAGGCCATGCCAACAATGCCGGAGGCGGTCACCAGCACCAACAGGCCGGTCAGGCTCAGCAGCAGCCAGGCCAGGGCACGATCAGCGCGATACCGACTCGCGCGCGCCTCAGCCACGCTGCGGGTGTCGATGTGGACTCGATCATCGCGCGCCGTCGTCAGCGCGGCCTCGACATCACGCATGACCCTGTCGAGCTCGCCGGGCGCGGTTCGCACCACATAGGCGGCCGACGGCTGCAGATCAAAGATCGGGACGATGACCGAGAGCTCCGCCATCTCGCTGTTTTGTGCCCAGGGCGACTGCATTTTCTCGACGACACCGATCACCCGCATCTCCTGGGCATCGGCGCCGCTCCCGAGGAACACCGATCGGCCAACGAAGCGCGACTCGTCCGGAAAGAGTTTTTCCGCCATCGCACGGGTCAGCATCACCTGCTTGGGACGGATATCGGCCAGTCCGGAATTGATCTGTTCGTAGTCGTCATCGCGAAAGTCGCGACCTTCTATGAGCGCAAGCCCGAGGCTGTCCACCAAACTGCCATCGGTGTAGTAAAAGGCCGCGTTGGTTACATCGACTGGCTCCGCATTGCCCTCGCGGAGCGCTCCAAAACTCAAATTCCAGCCGGACTGAAATAGCGGCGCCTGGTTCGTTCGGGCTACGGCTTCAACACCGGGGATGGCGCGGATCAGCGCGTAGTCGTCGGCCACCATGGTTGGAACGTCGATATCGGGCTTGAAGCCAAATAAGCGGGTGTAGAAGACATTGGCCTCGTCAGTGCCGGTCGGCCTGGCGGAAACCTCCAAGCGCTGCAACACGATCGGCAGCGCGTTGCCAAGGATGGCCAGGGTCAGCGCTACCTGGGCAATGATCAGCAGGGCGCCTGTCTTGGAACGCACCAGTGCAGACAGAATCGGTCGGATTTCCATGGTGGGTCTCATTGGGTCTTGAGCTGAACGGCGGGGGTGACTTGGCAGGCACGCCAGGTCGGCAGCAAACCAGCAAGCACGGCAGCGGCCACTGCGGTGGCCAGCGTGAGCAGCAGGGTGGTCGGATTCATGCGGGCAGCCTGGGCGATGTCCGCCGACTGCTGGCCCACCAGCCACAGGCCGACGAAGGTCAAACCGACTCCGAGCAGGCCGCCGACGATTCCGACAACGCCGGCCTGCATCAGGTACTGCTGGAACACCTGCCCGCGGGTAGCACCCAGCGCGCGGCGCACGCCAATCTCGCCGCTGTGCTGGCTGAACTTGGCCAGCAGCAAGCCGACCGTATTGACGATGCAGACCAGCAGGAACGCAAATGCCAGCAGCACCTGCAGCCGGGTGTCATCGCCTAGCACCCGTTGCGCCACCATCCACTCGCGCACATCGAGCAGCCTCGAGCGCTCACCCAGCGGCAGCCGGCCCAGCTGCTTCTGGCTAGCGACATGGCCCGAAAGCCGGTCGGCGTAGGCGTCGCGGTCGCCGGCATCGGCCAGCTCTACCCAAAACTGCATGAACACGCACTCGGAATCCAGCAGGCCGCGATAGCCGGGCTCGGTGGGGCCCTCGCCGCTGCAGCTGACGTTGCCCTGCGGCGACTCCTCGATGCTGAGCGCGTTGTTCAAGGGAAAGAACAGATCTTCGATCTCGCCAAAGAGATTGCCGTTACCTGCTTCCAGCCAGTAGTAGCGCGGCTGCGGCTGCCAGTCGCCGATGACGCCGCTGACTTCGTATTCACGATCGAACAGCCGCAGGCTGCGGCCGACTGCGGGCTGAGCACCGAACGACTTCTGCGCCAGTGCGCGGGTAATGACCACTCGATTGGCCGCGCGCTCGTCGTCCTCGGCGGTCCAGCCGCCGCCTGAGTCAAACGGCACCTCAAACATCGCGAAAAAGTCGGCCCCGACCGCCAGACCCTGCACCCGCAGGCGCGCATCGGAGTCGGGCGGCTCGGCCACCGTGCCGACGCCGTACATGGCGCTGCGGCGCAAGCCGTCGCCATTCGCCAGCAGGGCCTTGGCGTCAAGCCAGCTGAGGTGGTCGGAGGGCTCACCGCGATCGTTGCGTTCACCGGCCGGGCTGTTGTCGACCTGCACCACCAGCAGACGGTCGCTCTTGTGCGCAATCGGATCGCCCGACATCGCCCGCATCACCGCGAAGGTGGACATGCTGGCGGCAACGCCCACACCAAGCGTGAGCACCATCAACGCTGTCAGCAGCGGGTTGCGGCGCAGGCTGGAAAGGCCGAGTCTCAGGTAGTAGCTGAACATGGCGGTCTCCTTCAGCCGAGCACGCTGCGCAGCGTGACGTGGCCGTGGTCGAGGTCACTGACCTGGCCGTCGACGATGTGCACGTTGCGCTGGGCGCGGGCGGCGAGTTCCAGATCGTGGGTCACCATCACGATGGTGGTGCCCTCGGCGTTGATCTGCTCCAGCAGCTCCAGTACCCCGCGCGCCATTTGCGAGTCGAGGTTGCCGGTGGGCTCATCCGCAAGCAGCAGGCGTGGCTCACCGGCCAAAGCGCGCGCAATCGCCACCCGCTGCTGCTGGCCGCCGGAGAGCTCTGCCGGATAGTACTTCATTCGCGAGGCCAGACCGACCTTGCCCAGTGCCGCTTCGATCCGCCGGCGCCGTTCAGCGCTGTTGAAGCCGCGGTAGCGCAGCGGCACGTCGACGTTGTCGAACAGGTTGAGGTCGGCGATCAGGTTGAAGCCCTGGAAGATGAAGCCGATCTTCTGGTTGCGCAGCCGCGAGCGGGCGTCGTCGTTCAGACCATGAACATTGATGCCGTCCAGCAGGAACTCACCGCTGCTAAAATCCTCCAGCAGACCGGCGATGTTGAGAAAGGTGGTCTTGCCCGAACCCGAGGGCCCGGTCACTGCCACGAACTCGCCCTCGCCCACCTCGATATCGATCTCACGCAGGGCGTGGGTTTCGATCATGTGGGTGCGATAGACCTTGCTGAGTTTGCGCATTGAGAGCATTTCGATTTTCCTTCTTCGGTCGGCGCCGCGCGCCGGGGTGCTTGTTGGACGGGATTTTGGATTTGGAATTAGGGATTAGGGATTAGGGATTTGGGCCTGAGCTAGGCGGGCTCTCGACGAGCCGGCGATTGCGGGGCGAGCAGAGGTTCAGGCCCGGACTGCAACCTTCGGCCAATCCCGATCACCAATCCCGGACTCATCTGATCCTTACCCGCTCGTTGTTCTCAAACAGCTCAGTCCCTGCGATCACCACCCGTTCGCCGGCGGCCAACCCGTCCAGCACCTCGACCGCAGCGACGCTGCTGGCGCCGAGCCGAATCGGTCGGCGCACCGCGATGTCATCGCTCAACACCCAGGCCCGACGACCGCCGTCGGATTCAACAAAGGGGCCGCGCTGGATCAGCAGCACACCCTCGCGGGATTCGAACAGCACCCGCGCTGACAGGCGCTGGTTCTGGCGCAGGCCGGGCGGCTGACCGTCTGCGAACTCGGCGCGCACGCGCACGCGGCTTGCGACCACCTCGGGCGAGATCGCCACCACCCGCGCCAAGGTCTCACTGGCGCCCAGGCGCACCGACACCGGCATGCCCAAGCCGACCTCGTCGGCATAGGCCTCCGGCACCTCCAGCTCGGCCTGCAGCTTTGAGAGATCGACCACGGTGATCAGCGGGGCATTGGCGGCCACCACCGCGCGATCGACCACAGCCACGGTGCCGATCTGGCCGCTGATAGGCGCGCGCACGCTCAAGGCTTCGATTCGGCGCTGCAGCTCCGTGACCGCCAGCCGCTGACGCTGCAGCGCCTGCTCGCGAGTGGCGAGGTCGAAACCCACGCTGCGGCTTTCCAGCTGCACCGACGAGCGCCCATGCGTGCGGCCGATCTCCGCACTCTGAACAGCGTCTTGCGCGCGCAAGAGTTCGATCTCGGCCAGCGCGCCCATCCGGTGAGCCCGTGCGGTGCGCTCGCGATCGCGCTGGCGGGCTTTCAGCTCAATCTCCGCCTCGTCGAGGGTGCGCCGGGCCAGTAGCCGCTGTTTCTCGGCTTCGATGCGCTGACGGCCGACTTCGGCTTCCAGGCTGGCGAACGTTGCCTGCTCGCGTGAAAGCTCACTCGCGAGCTCGGGCGAATCGATCGTCATCAGCAGCGCGCCGGCCTCAACTTCCGCACCGGCCTGAACCTGCAGGGTGACCGTGCCGGCCGACGGCGCGTACAGGGTCGGGCTGACCGCGGCCACCGCCCGGCCTTCCACGATCGCGTCGCGAACCAAGGTGCCGCGCTCGACCACCGCGGTGCGCAGACGCTCGGCGCTGACGCTGCGCGAAGCCGACAGCCAGCCGGCGATGCCCCAGCCGGCGAGCAGCAGCAGGGCCAGCGCCAGCGCGCCGCGCTGAAGCAGAGGACGTTGCCAGAGTGGCCGGGCGGAGGCGGCAATCACGCGGTCTTGGGCGGCGGTGTCGCGAATCATCCAGCTCTACTCCAGGCGGGTACAGACCTGGCTAAGCAGATCGCGTGCCAGCTCATAAAGCATTGTTTATACAGGTTTTCGTGCAAATACCGCTGGCGCAAAAGACGCTGGCGGACGTCCGCGCCGGTCGCCGCGGACAGCCGCACTGTGGGCACGCGGCGACGACGGACGGTGCCGGTAGCGCGCTGCCGCGGCACACTGCGCAGCCTCGCCCGCACCCTGGCCGCCGATGCGCCCTGCCCCACCCTTCAAACCCTCATCGCCCGCTGCGTTAGGCCCTGTTTCGGCGCTTGACCCGCGCGGCCCGCCAGCACGCGAGGCCGACGAGGCCGCGATCCTGGCGCGCTGCGTCGACTGGCTGGAGCGCGCGGTGATCGGCCTGAACCTGTGCCCGTTCGCGCGCGCGCCGCATCTGGGCGGGCGTATCCGCTGGGCGCTGACGGCCGCCACCGACACCGACGCGCTGGCCGAAGCGCTGCTGGCCGAACTCGAACGGCTCCGCGCCAGCGATTCGGCGACGCTCGAAACCACCGTACTGATCGTTCCGCACGTGCTGCGGGACTTCGCGGACTACAACGCCTTCCTCGATGTCGCCGAAGGCCTGCTGCATGCGCTGGGGTTCTCCGGCGAGCTGCAGATTGCCAGCTTTCATCCCGACTACGTCTTCGAGGGCAGCGACGTGGACGACCCCGCCAACAGCAGCAATCGTGCGCCCTTCCCGCTGCTGCACCTGCTGCGCGAATCCAGCATTAGTCGAGTGGTCGATGCCGGCGCTGATGTCGAGGCGATCGTTGAGCGCAACCAGCAGCGGCTGCGTGAGTTGGGCGCAGAGGGCTGGACCCGCCTGTTGCGAGAGTGAACAGAATCCGCATCAGCGATGCAGCGGGCCCGGGGCCTTGGGCCGGTAATCGATGGCAGAAGTGCGCGGCCCCGTAAGCGCCTGGCGGCGCAGCGGTTAATTTGTGTGGTCGTCGACCTTGGATGGCCGCCAAACCGGCCTGCGCTGCACTGCGATGCCCCGCCACGCCGCCACGCCGCAGCCGAACTCCAACCCGCGAGGTGCGAAATGCGAGTTGCGCCGACAGCACGCAAGCGCCGTTACACTGAAAACCCAAACGATCAGCAGCGCCAAATGGCTCACAGCCCCCAGGGATTCAAGGAACGCGGCGCCCAAGTCACTCGCACCGAAGCGTTTGTAGATGCCGCATTCGCATTTGCGATCACCTTGATGGCGGTCGCCGGCGAGTCGATCCCGAATAGCGTCGAGGCACTGATCGATGCGATGAAGGGCGTCCCGGCCTTCGCCCTGGCCTTCGCCCTGATCGTGCGGTTCTGGAGCGCGCATGCGAACTGGAGCCGTGCCTATGGGCTGGACGATAGAGTTTCGGTACGCCTGAGCCTGCTGCTGGTGATGCTGCTGCTGGTGTTTGTTTACCCGGTTCGAATGGTTTTTGCCGCGCTGTTCAACAGTCTGAGCGGCGACTGGCTGCCGGCCGGCTTCACCATCACCAGCGTTGCCGAGATCCCGATCCTGTTCATTACCTTTGCGCTCGCCTTCGGCTCGATGGGCGCGGTGATGTGGGGGCTCTACTTTCGCGCCTGGCGTGCGCGCAGCGCACTGGAGCTGAGCGCACGCGAGCAGATTCTGACCCGCGCTGCGCTGTGGAGCTGGGGTCTGGTGCCACTGGTGGCGACGCTCTCAATCGCCCTTGCGCTGACTATTCCGGCGACGCCGGCCTCCGGCTGGGAGCTGGGCCTGCCCGGCTTCGTGTTCTTCGGCCTGCATGTTGGCGAGCTTGTGACCGCGCGCTGGGCGCGGCGCCGAATAGCATCGCTGCCGGGCTGAAGCGCATCGATTCGCGGCATGCTCAGCGCGAGGTGGGTCTCGACACTGTGCCTCGTCCGCGCCCCAAGAGCTCGCAATACCGACGCAGGCTGCGTGCTCTGCAGCGTGCTGACCGCGCGCACGTGAGCGTCCAGGCCATGTGACTTCGGCCCGTTGAGCCCAGGCCGGACTTGATACGCGGACGCCGCCAGGTGACCCGCGTTGACGATGCGATCGTGCGCGGCCGATCGTGCCCGGCCTTGAGCGACGGCGGCGAGCGAGTGGAGGCAGGTCAACGTGTATTCGCACGACCTCCTCGAACGCCGCCTGTGCGCCGGTGAAAAAGCCACGCGCCTACGGCAACCGCGGCTGGACGTCTTCGGCCGGACGTCTTCGCTGCAGTATTCGAACTGTTTGCAGGCTCCGCGGCGATCGAGAAGCGCGGCAGCCGGGCGCTCCACGCCACAACCGATGTCGGGGTGATTGTCGAGCTCAATCGGCAGCCCCAGCGAGCGTTGAACCCGGTGATCGCTGCCCTGAAATCAGCTGCAGCCGGGCACCCTTCTGGCAGCCTCAACAGACCACGCTCGCAGCGCCCTAAGAGGCGCGGATCCACTGCAGTGCCTGCTCCAGCACCTCGTCCTCTGAGGACGCGTTCAAGGGCGTCACAATCCGCACCTCCGGCACCACGCCGCGCGGCTGCGGGTTGCCGTTCGGCCGCAAAATCCGTGCCTTTGGGTAGCCGACGCTGAATCCCGTTCTGGGCAAGATGAAGCGTTCCATGGCGCCGAGCGTGCTGCCGAGGTCAGCGGTCTCCTCTCCGAGCAGGGTGCCGAAGCCGTAGTCCTGCAGAGTCGCGGCGACCATCACCGCGTTCGAGTACGAGTGTCGATTGATCAGCGCGAACACCTGGCCCTCGAAGCGGCCTTCCTCGCGCGGGGGCGTGGCCTCGATCTCGAACTTCACCGCCGCGCCATCTGGGACCCCCGCCATCGCCGCCTGCAGGCGCGCGGTGATCGAGCTGACATCCCCCTCCTCGGCAATCCGCGCAGCGAACGCCGCGCGAGTCTGCGGGCTGGCGCGCATGTCGAACTCCCGGGCAAAGCGGAAGGGACGGTTGGCAATGTAGGCCAGTAGGTGATCGCTGAAAGAATTGTCGCCACCGGGGTTGTCGCGAAGGTCGATCAGCAGGCGGGTCGCGCGAGCGCTGCGAAAATCAACGAAGGCCCGATCGATGAACAGCCTGAAGGCGCTTGGGTCCCAAGG
>Ga0335395_10000027_pt1 | contig 131474 bp, 110 predicted proteins | sample MAT02_FD_205744 | JGI IMG/M metagenome (GOLD analysis project Ga0335395, IMG submission 205744) | Freshwater microbial communities from Lake Fryxell liftoff mats and glacier meltwater in Antarctica - MAT-02 (spades assembly) (version 2) ...
TTATTGAATTATTTACCGTTAATGTAAAACCATTTAAACCAAGCGTTGAAGCTGCATTTGATAGGTTTAATATCCCCGAAAGGGCAACATTAGCATTTAAAAGCGGTTTATTGGTAGTGTTTGGTATAATTATATTTGTAGTAGCAGTAGTGGGTACACCCGAAGCATTCCAGTTAGTGGCAACATTCCAAGTGGTGCTTGTTGTACCTGTCCAAGTACACGTAGTAGATACATGCTCGTATGAACCTAGTTCATGAGCACCTCCGCTAGGAATGGTAGTTCCATAAAAATCACGCGTACCTATTACCATATTGTAAGGTGGTTGTGTTAAGTCAAGTCCTTGATTAATAAGTCCCGAAGCTGGGTTTAATTTATAGGCAGTCATTGCCGCTAAAAGGTTTGTATTGTTAATTGTCCCTCCATTCCCGGGATCAGTCAGTTGTGGGTCTATTGTAAAACCTAAATTGGTAGTACCCGATTTTTCTTGACCTGTGGCAATTTGCCAAGCAGCAAGCGTATTATAGGTGGTTGCGCCCCATTTAATTTTAAATGTTGTACTGGGCATTGTCCAATAACTATTATTTTGAAAATGAACCTTGGAGATAGCCATCGCACCAGAGGTAGAAGCTACCAAATCATAATTGCTTGAAGCTACAAAAATATTATTTCTAATTTTGATACCTTCGCAATTTGTGCCTTGAAACGTAATTGCTGCTGGCGTACCATCAGCGACAGTACCTCCCAAAAATATAGTGTTGTTATATACTTCTGTGGCACCTACGAAATCAGCACCGCCATTTGCCCAAAAATGAATAGCCCCAAAACTTTTTTTACGAGCATCGTTCTGACTAATGTTGTAGCGGATAATATTATTTTCCAAACCCGATATTGAACTTGCACCGCTATACTGCGCCAGTAAAAAACCTGCGCCAGCATTATCATGCGAATAGCAATATTGTATAATGCAATTCCGACTAGCACCATCAATATCAAAACCACCACCATCGCCAAAAGTTGTTTCATTGCTATACGATTCGCATTTTTGAATAATGGTGTTTAAAGTATCCCACACCCATATACCAACTGGCCCAGCTGAATTATTGTTATTGATACCATTTTTGTATGCTATGCAGTCTTCAACTAAAGCCCCATCGGCTCCACCAATTATAATACCGGATCCTGTATTGCCCGCTAATCCTAAAGCACCCCTATTGTTATGCGACACAACTCTTCGCACTACCACATTCGTTATACGACCTTTAGTATTATTATCTCTGCCAGTTGAAAAACCATTACCTGCAAAGTTTTTAATCTCTACATCTTCAACAAGCAAATAATTTAAGGCAGTACTAGAACTATTCCAAACCGTGATACCTGATACAGCTACAATAGGACCTGTTTTTGTAACATTATCGCCTTCTAAAATAAGATTTGAGAACGTAAACCCTAAACCCACCGTACCTGTAGAAGGTGCATAAAGACTAAACAAATTATTTGCGTTTGATCTTAAGGTAGCCTTGCCTGTACCGTACGAAGTAAAAATAATAGGGCTAGCGGCTGTTCCCCTCGATCTATCTAACTGAATATAAATCCCCGATGCATTAGTAAACGTTTGCCCTCCTTCAAATAAAATTCTATCGCCAGGAAGAAAACCAGGCGACCATGCATGAGTCCCAACTCTGGCCATTGTACTCCAAGCGTTGGCGATAGAAGTGCCCGTTTGGGTATCATTCCCTGAAGGCTTAACATAATAATCAACGGCAAATAAATTTACAGCAATTGTCATTGCAATAAAAAGAGAATAGATTTTTCTCATAAGATTGGTTTTTATAAAATTGGTTTTTATAATTATTTGTACAAGATAATAAATCTTTATGTTACAATTATTTTTTAAGATATATTTTTACAAATTATTTTTTTGCGCTAAAAGCAAAACACCTATCGTAAATTTAATTTCAGGAATACACCACACTTTAAAAAAATTTAGCTTAAATCACACAAATAAAAACACCACACTCCGCCGATTAGCACTTAGGCAAACAAGTATAAAATATTATTTTATACTTGTTTGTGTTAAAAAAAAGTTCTAAAAAGCGGGTACGAGTGATTTCATGTAAATATTTAAAGGTTTAATAATACAAAATTGAAATAAAAGTAAATAAATAAACTTCAAATACACTTCAATTAATTATAAGCAATGTAAAAATTAATTTCTGATTAATTAAATGGCTCTTAATTGTATTTTAATTAAAAATTTTTTTTTTGTATTAAACAACAATTGGTTTCAATGCCCTCAACATTTCTCTTTTTTGGGCTGCTCTAGAGAGTTTTTCTATGTGCAAACAATGCAACCAACATTCTTTTTAACTCACCAGTGATGGCGTAGGTAACGAATACGCCACCAAGTTTTAAAAATTGCAAGGCATGGCTTAAACTTTCTACTGTCCACATTTCGAGTTGGTATATTTTTGCAAAAGCATCGAAATAAATAATATCAAATTTTTTCTGGTGATTGATAGTTTTACAATAAGCTATGGGCAATTTCTAAGGTAATATTATTTGGTTAGGCTGTGGCCGATAAAAGGGCTTGTGGATTGGCATTGATGAATGTTTGCCAAAATTCGGGTTCGATATATTGTTGGTAGCCCGTATTTGATAATAAATCTAAATTTATTGGAAACGCCTCGATGCCTGTATAATTTAATGCTATGTTGTTGTTGCAATAATGTGCGCTTAACAAAAAATTTAAGCCAGTGCCAAAACCCACCTCTAAAATTGAAACTTGCTTAGCAGTTTCAATTTTTTCTAAAAAATATGTTAATCCATTGCCTACAAATACATGTAGGCTTTCTTGCAACGCCCCATGTTTGCTATGGTAATTTTCGCTTACGGTTGGGTTAAATATTGCGTTTTAGCCATCGGGGGGTGGTAATTATTTGGAGGTTTTGCATTTTTTAAAAGTTTACAATATTTTATAATTTACGGATATTTTTTTTGCGTAAGGGATGGCAGCGGCATCATTTTTGGCATTTTTCAAAATTAGTAATTCAATGAAATTTTGTAGCCAAAAATATATAGCGTATCAGCCCGACCCCAAAGCTAGGCTAAGTTTTTTAATTTGTAATATTATGTAGCTTTGGGGATACGCCCTCGAAATTATACTTATAGTTTTATTTATTAAGTTTTACGCTTTGGTGTAAATAGGGTATTTCAACATTGGCAAAGCCAATAGCGAGTAAGCGTTGTTTAAGCTTTTGCTGGGTAGCCAATTCGCCATGCACTAAAAATATTTTTTTTACCTCGGCGGGATTTTGGCAGGCTAAAAAATTAATTAAATCTTGGTAATCGCCATGGGCACTCATTGATTTTATGGCTTGTATTTCGGCATTTACTTGGTAGGTATCGCCAAATATTTGTACCTCGAAATTTTTGGATAATAGCTTGCCTCCTAGTGAGTTTGGTTCGCAGTAACCTACCATTAATATGGTATTTTTAACATTGCCAATATTGTTTTTAATATGGTGTTTTACCCGGCCAGCATCGGCCATGCCCGACGAAGCTATAATTACGCATGGGCGAGTATCGGTATTTAGTGCCTTGGATTCTATAACCGATTCGATAAAACGTAGCCCTTTAAATTTAAAAATATCGTTGTCGGTTTCTAAGGTTTTTTGTACGTTTTGGTTAAGCACTTGGGTATTATTTTTTAAAATTTGTGTGGCTTTTATTGCTAGCGGACTATCAACATAATAGGCGACATCGGGCAATTTTCCCTGCTCTTCTAAAGTATTAAGGGCGTATAAAATTTCTTGGGTACGGCCAACACTAAATGCTGGAATAATTACTTTGCCTCGTTTTGCCAAACAAGTTTCGGTAATTACTTTTAATAATTCATCTTCGGTGGGTGCTAAATCTTTGTGCAACGAATCGCCATAAGTTGATTCTAGTAAAATATAATCGGCTTGCCTAAATGGGTGTGGCGATTTTAAAAGTGCGTCGCCATAAGTGCCTACATCGCCACTAAAAGTAATATTGGTTTGTTTGCCGTTTTCAACAATGCTTAAATTTATGGCAGCACTGCCTATAATATGTCCTGCATCGGTAAAATTAAAAGTTATGCCAGGTTCTATTTCGAACTCGGTGTTATAAACGACAATTTTGAAAAGGCTTAAGGCAGCAATAACATCATTGTCGGTATATAATGGTGGCTTAGTAGGTAAACCTTTACGGCTTAGGTGTTTATTTTGATACTCATTATCTTGCATTTGTATTTTGGCAGAGTCTTGTAATAATATATTTGCCAATTGCATGGTAGCTGTGGTGCAATATATAGTACCATTAAAACCTTGTGCTACCAAATAGGGTATTAAACCGCAATGATCTATATGAGCGTGAGATAAAATGACGTAGTTTATGGTTGAAGGGTTAAACCCTAAATTTGCGTTTAATTCGTTGGTACTGTCGCCTTGGCCCTGAAAAAGACCACAATCTAACAATATTTTTGTACCGTTAAGTAAAGTTATTAAATGCTTGCTGCCTGTAACTGTTTGTGCTGCACCGTGAAAGGTTATGGTCATAAATAAATAATAATTTAAGCCAAAATAGGATTTTTAGATGGGTTTTAATTTATAGTATGCTTGATTTTTTTTATCGGATTTTGAAGATTTTGCTATTGTTATATTTGGTATTGAATTGTGTGAGAGTTTTTATTCTTCTTTTATTTGAATATATATTTTAACCGCAAAGAGCCGCAAAGGATTTCGCAAAGTATCGCTAAGATAGATTTCGTTTCATTTAGTAAATAAAAAAAAATAGACTTGTTTTTAAATTAATATGCAATTATTGTTAGTTTTTACGTTTAAAGAAAATGCTACTTCGTAATTTCTTTGTTACACTTAAATTGAAATATTTACTTGTGTTTTTTGCCATTACTGTATTAAGTTCTTGCTCATCAATGTATATGCCCAATGTGCCTACCGCATCTATGCTAAGTAAAAAAGGCGAGTTTCATGCAGGCGCACATATTTCGCTAAGTGGCAATGCCAGTTTAAACACTGCTTATGCTGTTAATAACCATGTAGGTATATTGTTAAACGCAGCAACAATGTACAAAAACCAAAATAAAAAAGATTTTAGGCAAAATTTAATAGAAATAGGTGCAGGGTATTTTACCACCTTTGGGGTGAATGATAACCGAATTTTAGAAATATATGCAGGTATAGGAAACGGCAGTACCGAAAGAAATTTCAGAACATTTGATAGCGATGTGCTGGTAAGTACAATCAACGAAGATTTCAATTTTAACAAATCGTTTTTGCAGATAAATTATACATCGAAGAAAATAAAGGGCTTGAAAATTTTTGGCAAAAACTACCCTATAAATTATGGTACTATACTAAGGTTAAGCTATATAAATATGGAAAGATTTAACCAAAACGGTTTATTACAACCCACCGAAGATAATATATTTATAGAACCAGTATTTTTTACTCGATTAAAGTTGAATAAAATTTTACAATTGCAATATACCAGTGGCAGTAATTTTGGTTTGCGTAGTCGCAAATTTTTAACTGCTGGCAACTCTATTTTTACAGTAGGTGTAGCCCTAAATATTGGCGAGTTATATTAAAGTTCTTTTAATTTTTTTTAACGATAAAAAAATAAACCAATAATAATGCAATTACTAAAATGGGAATTATCCATTTCATCATTTGACCTGCACCTTTTTTATCTTCTTCTACAACTGCCTCTATAGGTGGGCCAGGGTTGTCCTTATGTGCATTATAATCAGTTTCTATAGGCTCGTTGGTAAATTCTTCTCGCTCGGCTTGTTGTTTTTTGTCTATTTCTGTCATGATTTTAAATATTTAATATTACAATAGCAATTTTATAGCCAAAGTATTTTTGTAGTTTCGAAAAAAAAATAATAATGACTAAACTTACAGTAAATAGTAACGGATCGTTAAAGCTTGAAGGCGATTTTGAAATAGTAGATAAGCAAGGAAACATCTATGATTTAGGTGGGAGGGAAATAGTTTCGATATGCAGATGTGGCTTATCGGCTAACAAACCGTTTTGCGATGGAGCGCACAAAGGTAATTTCGACCATGATGCTGTTGCATTTGACTTGCCGCCAAAGAAAATTTAATTTTTTTAGGTGGGATAATTCCGTATTTTAAAAATTATTTCAGTAAATCGGGCCTACGTTCTTGCGTACGTTTTAAAGATTCTTCGTAGCGCCAATTTTCTATTTTGGCTTGGTTGCCACTTAATAATATTTCGGGTACTTTATGTCCATTCCAATCGGCTGGGCGACTGTAAACGGGTGCATCCAATAAATCGCCTTGGAACGAGTCGGAAAGTGCCGAAGTTTCGTCGTTTAAAACCCCAGGTAAAAGCCGTACAACAGCATCAACTACCAAGGCAGCAGGAAGTTCGCCACCCGAAAGTACAAAATCGCCTATAGATATTTCGCGGGTAACATATATATCTCTTATGCGTTGGTCTATCCCTTTGTAATGGCCACAAATAATAATAATATTTTTTTTAAGTGCGAGTTCGTTAGCCGTTTGTTGGTTTAAGGTAATGCCATCGGGCGTCATAAAAATAACTTCATCATAATCAGTTTGGGTTTTTAAACTTTCGATGCAGTTAGCAATAGGTTCTATTTGCATTACCATACCTCCACCGCCTCCATAGGGGTAATCATCTACACTTTTTTGTTTGTGGGTACTGTAATTTCGTAGGTTATGTACATTAATTTCTACCAAACCCTTAGTTTGCGCTCGTTGTAAAATTGAATGTGCAAAAGGGCTATCTAACAAATTGGGCAATACGGTTATAATATCGAAACGCATAATTTTTTTTGTTTTTTTGATTTTTATTGGTAATTATTTGAGGAACAAGCCTCAATTATTATTTTTCTTTACTCAAAATTATATTTTTCTCAAGTTTCAAAGAAACATACAAGTATTTTTTTGAAATTATGGTCAGTTTTTACCGCAAAGAAAAAAAAACGCAAAGCTCTCTAAGTTGAGTATTAAAAAATTATAAGTTTTGTATTGATTAAAAAAAAACGTTTTGAGCTTTTTGGCTCAAAATTTTTCAGAATAACTTTTCAACTTACACAGTTAGTGGGATACTACCAAAATAAATTGTGTTTTTAAGCTACCACTTACTCCAAATAAATGTCAATTAACCCATCGGGTAAATTTATGTGTATCGTTTGTTTTTCTATATCAATATTAGTTATTAAATCATGACTTAATGGAAATAAAATTTCTTTTTCTTTATAAACCAAAGCGCCTATATACTGTTTAGGGAAAGCTTTTACTTCGGTTATTATTCCTAAAAAACCATGCTGCGTATCTGTAACGCCAAACCCTTCTAAATCTTTAAATGTAAACTCATTTTTATTTTTTTTTGGTTTTAACTTGTTGGCCAAAAATATTTTTTTGTGGATAATTTTTTTGGCTTTGTCAATATGGTCAATATCTTCAAACATAAAATAACCCATCATTGGTTGAGGAATTTTGTAAGATTCTACAAAATGGGGCACCATTTTACCATCATGTTCAACAAATAAGGCATTAATTTTAAGTTTTTCGGGCTCGGGGTAACTAAACGATATTTGCACTTCGCCTTTTAAGCCTTTAGTTTTAGCGATATAACCTATTTCAAAACAGTCTTCAATTCTCATCTAATAATTTATTATCGAATATAATATTTAGGTACAAAGTTAAATTTTTTAGCTTTAATTTAGCAATACAGCTTTTAGTTTAAAAGTTTTAATTTACGCAAAATCATACCATACCATTCAATAATAAAAAATGAAAAATTCTATAAAAAGGGTAGCTGTTTTAGGGTCGGGCGTTATGGGTTGTCGTATTGCATTTCAGTTTGCCAATATTGGGATAGAAGTTTTGCTATTAGATGTTTTACATACCGTCGTAAACGAAAAACAAATAAGCTTGGGTTTAAAAAGTACTTCGCCAGCTATACGAAACTATAAAGCCGATATGGCTTTACAACAAGCAATATTAGAAAAACCGTTACCCTATTATAGCAAAAAGTCTACACAACTTGTTAGCACAGGAAATTTTACCGATGATATGTCTAAAATTTATAGCTGCGACTGGGTTTTGGAGGCAGTTATTGAAGACGTTGGTATAAAAAAACAACTCTTAACCGAAGTAGATACTTACCGAAAAAAAGGTACTTGGCTAAGTACAAATACATCTAGCATTGCAATACATGTTTTAGCAGATGGTAAAAGCGATGATTTTAAAGCCCACTTTTGTGGTGTGCATTTTTTTAACCCACCACGTTTTTTGTCTTTATTAGAAATTATTCCTTCTGCTTTTACATTGCCTTTGGTAATTAATAAAATGGTAGATTTTGGCGAAAATAGGCTGGGTAAAAACACATTAATTTGTAAAGATACACCCGGCTTTATTGCCAACCGTATGGGTGTTTTTGCCCTAATGAGTATATGCCATATTGCGCAAAAAATGGGTATCAATGTATATGAAATTGATGTACTTACAGGGGAATTATGGGGGCGACCAAAATCGGCGACTTACCGCACCATGGATGTTATAGGTTTAGATACATTGTTGAAAATTGCCGATGAATTTAAACAGCATTTAAAAAATGATGAAGCCAATGATACTTTTAATATCCCCGAATTTGCGCATATTATGGTGGCACAAAATTTATTAGGCGACAAATCCCGCCAAGGTTTTTATAAAAAAACTAAAACTATTGAAGGTGCGAATCAGTTATTGGCACTTAACCTACAAACATTTTTATACGAAAATCTGAATCCTAGTGCTTGGGATAATTTATCTCACTATAATAAAATAACTAATTTAACAGATAAATTTAAAGCATTTTCCATCAATAACGATAAAGAAAGTGAATTTTTCAGAGCTACTTTTTCAGCCTTATTTGCGTATGCGAGTAACCGTATTCCCGAAATTGCCAACCATATTTACCAAATAGATGCTGCTATGCGAAATGGATTTGGCTGGAAATTAGGTCCGTTTCAAATATGGGATAGCATAGGCGTTGCCGAAGGTATTTCGATGATAGAGGCACATGAAAAATCGGTAGCTATCTGGGTAAAAAATATGCTTAAAAACGGATTTAAATCTTTTTACACCACAAAAAATAACCAACAATATTATTATGATATAGCTAAAAACGAATATGAAATTATACCGTTTAGCGAAAAAAATATTACCCTAAATGCTTTGCGCCAGCAACATACCGTATTTAGCAATGCCGCCACCAACCTTATTGACATTGGCGATGGTGTATTAAATATTGAGTTTACTACCAAAATGAATACCATAAATACCGGTGTGTTGATTGGTTTAAACACAGCCATTGATATAGCCGAAAAAAGTTATAAGGCTTTGGTAATTAGTAACGAAGCAAATAATTTTTCGGCTGGGGCCGATTTAAGTTATATACTTAAACTGGCGCAAAACAACGATTGGGAAACGCTAAACGCTTTTATTAAATTATTACAAGATACCTTTATGCGTATGCGTTATTCGAACATTCCCGTTATTGCAGCTACTCAGGGGATGGTATTGGGTGGCGGTTGCGAACTTTGCTTACACGCCAATTTTGTACAAATGTATGCCGAAACATATATGGGCTTGGTGGAAGTAAGCGTGGGCTTATTGCCCGCTGGCGGCGGTTGCAAAGAATTTGTTTTATTAGCTTCTGATGTTTATAAGGGCGAAATAGATAGCAATATTTTAAAAAACCGTTTCATAACCATAGCACATGCTAAAAAATCTTCCTCGGCAGCCGAAGCCGTAGAAATGGGTTTTTTAAAAGAGGGCAGCTATGCTATTTCACTAAATAAAAACCGTTTACTTTTTGATGCAAAAAACCAAGCCTTAAAAATGGCCGCTAACTATACACCTTTACAACCTCGAAAAAATATAAAAGTATTGGGTATGCCCGCATTAGCCATGCTTAACGCACATATAAATAACCAAAATGCAGGCGGTTATATCAACGAACAGGAAGCAATTGTTTTAAAAAATTTAGCCTTGGTAATGTGCGGAGGCGATTTATCGACACCTACTTTTGTAAGCGAACAATGTATTTTAGATGCCGAACGTGAGGCTTTTTTATCGCTTTGCGCTGATGCCCGAACACAAGCAAAAATAGCCAGTATTACCTCCAAACCTAAAAATTAATTAAAGATGGAAGAAGCATATATCGTAGCTGCTTACCGTAGCGCAGTAGGCAAAGCACCCAAAGGTGTTTTTAGGTTTAGCCGGGCCGATGATTTGGCTGCCGATGTTATAAAACACTTGTTAAAACAATGCCCCAGTTTAGATAAAGAAACCATCGACGATGTAATAGTTGGCTGTGCCACACCCGAAGGCTTGCAAGGGTTAAATATAGGTAGGATGATTTCGTTGTTGGCTTTAGAAACGCATAAAGTTCCCGGGGTTACCATTAACCGTTATTGCGCATCCGGATTAGAAACTATTGCCACCGCAACTGCCAAAATACGGGCAGGTATGGCACATTGTATTGTTGCAGGTGGGGTTGAGATAATGTCCACAACGCCTTTTGGCGGGACAATTTTTGCACCCAACCCAATACTGGTAAACGCACACCCAAGCTATTATTGGGGAATGGGCTTAACTGCCGAAGCAGTAGCGAAAGAATTTTCGGTTAGCCGAGAGGAGCAAGATGCTTACGCTTTACAATCGCATCAAAAAGCATTAAATGCCATAAAAAATGGATTTTTTAAAAATCAAATTGTGCCTATTACCGTACAAGAAACCTATTTGGATGCTGAATACAAAAAGCAAAACCAAAGCTATATGGTTGATACTGATGAAGGCCCACGACCCGATACCACCTTACAAGCGTTGGCAAACTTAAAACCTGTTTTTGCAAAGGATGGAACCGTAACAGCTGGCAATTCGTCGCAAACATCCGACGGGGCTGCATTTGTACTTATAGTATCCGAAAGTAAATTAAAAGAATTAAATATTGCGCCTATCGCTAGGTTGGTTAGTTATTCTTTGGCAGGAGTTGACCCACGAATTATGGGAATTGGCCCTGTAGCAGCTGTGCCTAAGGCATTAAAAGCATCAGGCCTAAGCCTAAATAATATCGATATTATTGAATTAAATGAAGCCTTTGCAGCACAATCATTGGCTGTTATTAAACAACTAAACCTTAACCCCGATATTACCAACGTAAACGGTGGCGCCATAGCCTTGGGCCATCCCTTAGGTTGTACTGGAGCAAAATTGAGCGTACAATTACTATACGAATTACAACGTAGAAAACAAAAATATGGCCTAGTAACCATGTGTGTAGGTACAGGACAAGGTGCTGCAGGTGTTTTTGAATATTTGGGTGGTTAAGGAGATTATTGGGGTTGAATTGCCAAAGTTTTTAATTTATTAGCTCGAATCTAAAAAAATATTAAAACAATTATAAAATTAAGAAATAGTGAATTGCTGCTGGCAAGTTAAAGCAAGCATGTAATATAATACTCCAAATTAACCCTTTTTTAACCCTAATATATCCTAAAAATAAGCCGGAAATAATTTGATGAAATGCAAATATGGGCGAATAAAATATTAAATTATTGGGTACATATTCAATAAAGTTGGTAATATGAAGTAGCCCAAATATAATTGCCAGTATATAAAAAAGTAACCCGAAATATTTAGTAGATACACTTTTGTAAAACGAAATTTTAAATACATGGAAAACAATAAACCAACATAATACTACTATCAAAATGGTTTTTAGTAATTGTAAACCCCAAAACGATTCAAGAAAGTGATTATATGACAAATAAAAGGAAAAATAAAAAGTAAGTATCGCAATTAATAAATTTAAACGATTAAACTTTAAAGGTAACCTAAACATTAGCTCTTCAAATATTGGGGCTAAAATTAAAATATATAGTATATTTTTATAACCTTTTGATTGTGTGTCTTGTAGTTTATCAATTAAGTGAAGAAATGAAAATTTGAATTCATACTTAATTATAAAATCAACAGCTGAAATAAATAAATAATTTATCGAAAGAAATAAATAAGCATACAATAAAACAGATAACAATACTTTAAGAGACTTATCTAAAGTATGGTTATCTGTTATTTGGTAAACAGGTTTTTTGAAGAAGTTTAAATCCAATTTAAAGTTTTCAATAAGTTAAATATAAAATTTAATTATGGTATGAGACTTGCAATTACATTATTTAAACAATGGAGTAATACAGCATACCAAAAACCACAGTTTAAAAGTAAATAACCAAAAATTATATGTGAAATAAAGATGGTAAATATTATCAATGAACCACTTAAAAGGTTTGTAGTACACCAATAGAAATTTTCAATATGTGAAAAAGCAAATATGAAAGCCATTGCATAAAAAAGCAATGGAAATAAGCTACCATAAATTAAGTCGCAGTAATTGATAATAAACTGCCGTAAATTGTTGCTTATAAAACTTGCTTTATGATAATAAAATACAGAAATAATAATTGCCAGTAAAATTACCGAACAATTTACAAAAAAACTAAATCCAAACAAACCATAAAAAAAGAAGGAAATTAGTGGTAAAAACAACAAAAAACTGTACTTTTTTAGTAACGTTAGTCTGTAAATAATTTCTTCGAGAAATGGCCCTATAAAACACGCAAATATAAAGAATATGGTTTGGCTTTTAAATTTTACATCTTGGGGGTTTTCAGTAATTACTAATTTTAAATTTCCAAAGATTTTTTTTTTTCTAAATATTCAAAAAATTCAAGATTTAATAAATCTAAAATTGTAACACAACATTGTAATAAGAAACAATAAAGAAAAAGTTGAAATTTGCTTATTTGGTTACTTGTAATTTGTTTGGGTGCTTTTATGAAATCATTAAACTGCGTATTATTTAATTTTAAAAATAAAGCTAAATTAAACGTTTGCATAAATTGTAATTACTGAAAATAAATAAGTTGCTTTCGAACTAAAATATAAATCAATTTTCAATTTTAAAATATTTTCGCCAATTCACAATTAAAACATAACTACTAACTAATATAATTAAACGTAAAACTATACTTAGAACCCCATTTTCTATACCATAGTTACCAAAAAACCATAAATTTTTGTTCGGAAAAACTACTTTAAAAAGCCCATTATTCTTTTCATTACTCATTGTGATGCTAAATATAAATTGACTGAAATTCCAAGCGCTATGAATAGCAATCGGGAAAAGGATATTTTTAGATTTATTAAAAACAATGCAATAAACTACGCCACCAACAAAATAAGATAAAAAAGAAATAAAATTGTAACCAACATAAGGGAAATGGCAAAGAGAAAATACAATACTTGATAAAACACAACTATTCCAAAATAATTTTGTTTTAGAATATAGTTTACCAAAAAAATAATATCTAAAAACAACCTCTTCCCAAACACCAGTAGCCAAAGAGAATAAAAATGGGTAAAATATTTTTGTAAAATCAATATTGGTTTTGCTAATATTTAATAAACTAAATAACATTAACACACCCAAAGCTAATGTGAAAATTATAATTGTGTTTATATAAGCAAATATAAAAATGGTAAGATTTTTATACGTTTTTTGATTTATCATAGAAATAAAAGCGAATAACTTTACAATTAACCCTTTAATTATCATAAATAAAACTAGGTATATTAAAATCGTTTTTATACTTTTTTATTATTGAACAATCCTCTATTTTACTTTTATAATACTTTAAATCGTTAAATTTAAAATTGTCATTAAACCCTAATGTGTTTTCTTTAGACATATTTTTGTAATTAAAATACAATTCTTCCCCAATTTTAAAAGCAATATTTTTTTTAATACCATAGTCTAAAAATTTTAGTTTAAGCATAACTGTAACTTCGTCTTTTTGTGCATAAAAAATGTCATAGCTTATTTTGTAAAACGGTATTAATGATTTTTTTTCAATATAGAATCTCATTAAATTACATTCATTTTTATTTAAAATAAACTTCAAAACGTAAATATCATTTGATAATTCAATTTCAGTAGTATTACCCAATTCTATGATTTTACTGTTATACTTACTTTTTAAAATTTCATTGAATAAATTAATATTTTTTTGCCCTCGTTCAATTATTTTCCTTACATCGGTTGCAATATGGTAACGATATGTTAAGCTATCTTTCAAAATACAATTATTCAATAAAAATATTTTTGTTTTGTTAGTTTTTGTAATTAAGTAGTAAGAAGGTAAATTTACCTTAATTAGACTTTCGGAAACCGTAATGTATTTATCATCAACAATTAACCACTGTCTTAAAAATGCTTCAACACTAGGTATATTATTTTGCAGTTTTTTAAATGCTTTTTTCAATATGGAATCAATAATTAAGGTTGTATTATCTGTTACAGTCACTTCCTCTAATTCTATAATTCTGTTTTTTAACTGTATTTTAATATTGTTTTTAGCTAATTTTGAAACAAGGCAACTCCAAATGTCGTAATTTAGGGCATAAATTTTTATTGTGTCAGTAACATAAGTTTTTATCTCAAAATAACCATCTACATTGGTAACTGTATTTAAATTACTATTTAAATAAACAGATGCACCTTCAATTTTTTCATTTTTATAATCAACTACAAAACCACTAATTATTTTTAGACTTGGTTGTGCTGAAATGCAAAGTGCGTAAAATGTAAATAAGAATATTAAAAAATGGAGTTTTAGCATAATTTATGTTTAATAGTACCAGATTTTTTATCTGGTACTATATGAATTCAGTCAATTAAGACTAATAAATTTAATAACCATCTGATGAACTACCAACAGCAATATTTAAGTTTCTTAATAGCCAATTTCTAGCACCATTAAGAGCTTCTCCAATATTGTTGATAGCTCTACTGAACCAGCTACCGCCTTCAATACTTACCATTTCTTCGTTTGATAACTCAATTAATTCAAAATTTTTTAACTCCAAATTTTTCATACCATTTTAATTTATAATTATTTACCTACTGTTACAGGGTTTCGGTGTTCCCTTGTTTTGTTGCAACAGTGTAAAGGTATGCGTAACCACTACTGTAAAAAAGTAGTGGGAGAAATAAATTCACTTTTTTAAAAAATATACCTATTTAATAAGAACTAAATTAAATCGCCACAAAATCGTACAGTTCTTTAACTTCAATATCCAAGCCTTTAGATATCGCAATAGCAGTTATTAAAGTAATATTAACCTCACCACGTTCTATATTGCCTACTTGGTTTTTTGAAATGCCAGACAATAATTCAAGCTTCTGCTGTGATAGGTTTTTTGTTTTCCGAATATGGCGCAGGTGCTCGCCAAATAGTTTTAATATCTTTTCATCCCTGTTGTTTATCACATGGGTAAGATGAGCGATATATAAAAATTAAACCCCCCAATATATTTGGTATTTTGGATTTACTTTTTAATATTTGAACTTAACTTCAAAACTGCTATTGTTATGAAAGAATTTCCTACCTGCTTTCCCAAATAAAATTTAAAACCTTATACCAAACCAAAAAATTTTAATACTGAATGTAAAATAAAAAGATACCTAAACCTAAAAATACAGATGCTTCAAACCGATGATATTACTTCCTTAAATATCAGCTACCGCCATACCATTTCGGTTAAAAGCCAGTTAATTTATACTTCTGTTTTAATGGCAATTATAATCACATTTGCATTACTGCCTTTTATAAAAGTTGATGTAAGTGTAAAAAACACGGGTATGTTACAGCCAATGTTAGAAAAAACAGATTTACTTATCCCGGTAAACGGCCATATAAATTTTATTAATTTACAAGAAAACCTAAAAGTAAAAGCGGGCGATACCTTACTTAAAATTGATGCCAGTTTAAACCAACAGCAACACCAATTAAATATAGCCCGTATAAACCAGCTTAACACCATGTTGCAGGATATTAAATTAATGTACAGCGCATTAACAAAATCAAATTTTTTAAAACTTAACCTAAATACAACTAATGCACAATATACCGCAGCATGGCAACAATTAATTTATCAGCTTAAAGCATCAAATATTAAAAAAGTACAAGCAGAAAATAATTATGAACGACACCAAACTCTTTATAATCAAAAAGTATTAAGTACTGCCGAGTTTGAAACCGTACAAACAGCATATAATCAGGCTATTGCAGTTTACGATTACTTGATAAAACAAGCACAAACGAGCAGTAGAGCACATGCTCGAAGCCGAACTTGATGACCATCTTGATACTGAAAAACATCAAAAAACAAAAGAAGGAAACTATCGTAATGGTCACCAGATTAAGAAGATAAAAACTTCTTTTTGAGCAGCTGAAATTAAAGTACCACGCGACAGAGAAAGTACCTTTGAGCGAGTTTTAATACCCAAAAGGAATAATATTATTGATGGATTAGAAAACATCTTCATTTCTTTTTACGCCAAAGGGATGAGTGTGAGTGATATTGGAGAGCAGATCAAAGAAATGTACGATTTTGATGTTTCAATCTCTAGGATAACCGATGCTGTTAGTAGTGAGATTGTCGCTTGGCAAAACCGTCCGTTAGAAGATTTATATCTTATTGTTTGGATGGACGGGATTGTCTTTAAAGTTCGTGAGAACTCAAAAGTAATCAATAAAACTGTGTATCTGGCTGTTGGATTAAGACTGGACGGTAAAAAGGAAATTCTTGGAATGTGGCTTGGGAAAAACGAAAGTTCCAGTTTCTGGATGAGCGTTTTAACTGATATAAAAGCCCGTGGTGTTGAAGATATTTTAATAACTGCAACCGATAATTTGAATGGTTTTACCCAAACCATACGTAGTGTTTTTCCACAATCTCAAACTCAAATCTGTGTGGTTCATCAAATAAGAAATGCCTGTAAATATGTGGTTTGGAAAGACCGAAAAGCTTTTACTGGCGATATGAAACACATTTACAATGCTCCTACAAAGCAAGCGGCAGAAGCTGCATTAAACGATTTTGAAGAAAAATGGAAATCAAAATACGCCTATGCCATCAAATCATGGCGAGACAATTGGGATGAATTGACTGTGTTTTTCGACTTCCCAGTTGAAATTCGTAAAATCATTTATACCACCAATTTAATCGAAAATCTAAATGGTAAAATCCGAAAATACACCAAAAATAAAATGTCTTTTCCAACAGACAATGCGTTTTTAAAATCTGTTTTCTTGGCCTTGCGAGAAGCCACGAAAAAATGGACAATGCCAATCAGAAATTGGGGAATCATTTTAAATCAATTTATGCTTATATTTGAAAATAGGCTTAGAATATAAAATCCAATACCTAGCTTTTTAACTTACACACTTTTTGGGATAGTGTCGCGTAGAATGGTTATAAACGCTAAGGTTCGCAAAGTTTTTTTATAAAGGATTAAATATTAAAAGAAAAATATTTTAAAAAAATCAATTCTCTTTTTAATATCGAATTTATTCTAATTCAATTTCGAATTTATACCCTACCCCCTTTACAGTGGTTACATAAGTATCGCCTAATTTTTCTCTTAGTTTTCTAATATGTACATCGATAGTACGGTTAGTAACCACTACACTATCTTCCCAAATATTTTTAAGTATTGCCTCTCGGGTATATACTTTCCCTGGTTTCGAAGCTAATAAATATAACAATTCAAATTCTTTTTTTGCTAAAATTACTTTGTTGCCTGATTGATAAACTAAAAATGCTTCTCTATCGATTACTAAATCGCCTATTTCTAATTTACTATCTATGGTTTCTTCGCTTTGTACATTTCGCCTAAGTATGGCATTAATGCGACTTATTAAGGCTCTTGGCTTTATTGGTTTGGCAATATAATCATCGGCACCAACATTAAAACCAGCAATTTCGGAGTATTCTTCGCTACGAGCAGTTAAAAATACCATAAATGTATTTTTAAATTCGGGCATGGCTCTCATCATTCTGCAAGCTTCAATTCCGTCCATTTTGGGCATCATAATATCCAAAATAATTAAATCGGGTATAACTTTTTTTGCTTCAGTAACAGCTTGTTGCCCGTTAGATGCTGTATAAACTTGATAACCTTCTTTTTTTAAATTGTATTCTATGAGTTCGAGTATATCAGGTTCGTCGTCAACTATTAAAATTATTGGTTTAGATGTACTCATAGTTTATTAAAGTTTGGTACTAAATTAATATGATTTGTGCATGCTTTGGTTAATATTACATTAACAAATTGTTAAGTGATACTTTAATTTAACATTTACATATTGTACAGAGTAAAAAGAACAAATTTATTTAGTTTTATTTGATTGTTTTATTTAAAAAATCTTCTAAATTATTGCCTCTTAAATTTTTAGCTAAAATTTTTCCTTGAGGGTCGATAAGTATCGAAAACGGTATCGAATTAACATTGTACGCTATACAAATTGGCGATTCAAATCCTTTTAAATCAGAAACATTTGCCCATTTAAAGCCATCATCATTTATTGCTTTTGTCCATTTATCTTTATCATCATCTAAAGAAAAACTGAAAATTGTAAAGTTTTTATTTTTAAATCTGTTATATGCTTTTACTAAAAAAGGGCTTTCTTGCCTGCAAGGTGCACACCACGATGCCCAAAAATCTATTAACACATATTTACCTCTATAATCGGATAGTTTACTAACTTTCCCTTCTGGCGTTTCGGCAATTATATCGGGAGCTATTTTACCAACCGCAATTTTATCTCGCATTTCCATTTGCAACACAAATGCTTCTATCTGTTTATTTTTAAACTTCCCTTTTATGCCTTTAGCAAAAGCCACAATATTGCTTTCGAAAATATTGTTTTCATCCATACTTAATAATAAACTGGCGGCATAATATGCCGTAATTGTTTTATTATTGTTACTTACAAATTGATTAATTTGCTTCAAAAAAGGAATCATCATTAGCATAGCTTGGTTTTGATATGCTTCGATAATGATTTCTTTTTTTTCGATATTTTTTTCTAAAAGCTGTGTGTATTTTTGACTTAATTCAATATTTTTTGTTTCGAAGTTAGAAATCATATTATTTATTTCTAAAGTTTCCTTTGCTTCTTCACTACCATCAATATTTATAATTTTTGCTAGTTTTTCATCAATAAGCATATTTATTTGGTTGCCATTTTGGGCTACTATTACATAGTTTTTGTTATTGTAAACGACTTGATAAAAAGTAGGTTCAGCAGCTATAGCTTGTAGCTTAAATGTTTTATTTTCGCCTAAAATTGCAGAATCGATGGCTTGCATTTCGCCAGCTTCATTTTGGGTAAATAGTTTAATTGTTTGTTTGCCTGCACTCGAGTTTTCAATTTTACCTTCAATAACAAACTTGGTTTTATCTTTACAACCGAAACTTAAAAATATAACAATAATTACAATAAAATTTTTCATTTCAGTTTTTCTAATTTTTCAATTAATAATTTATTTGCGTTTTTGGGGTCTATTTTACCACCCGATATTTTCATTAACTCTCCCATAAATAAACCTAAAACACCTTTTTTGCCATTATTGTATTCTATTACTTTGTCGGGAAATTTATTTATTGCTGCTACAATAAAACTTTCAATAGTGTTGGTATTGGTTTCAATAACAATATTTAACTGTTGTAAAATTTCGTTTAGGTTTTTAGTAGGATGATTTAATAATGCTACAAAAACTTTTTCTTTAGCTTGATTATTCGTTAGTTCTCCTACATCAACTTTATTTATTAATTCGGCTATTTGTTTAGCCGAAATAGGGAACTTATCAAATGTGGTGGAATGTTCATTAAGATATGATCGGATTACACCCATAACCCAGTTTGATGCTGCTTTATAGTTTTTTACCCATGGCGTTATACTTAAAAAATAATGAGCCATATTTTTATCCGATGTTAGCAAAAGTGCATCGTAATGTGGTAATCCAAAATCTTTTATAAAACGGTTATACAGTTGTTCGGGCAGTTCGGGCATAGCCGATTTTATGGCTTCTATATATTCATCCGATAATTGTAATGGCAATAAATCGGGTTCGGGAAAATAGCGGTAGTCGTTGGCCATTTCTTTGCTGCGTAGTACGGAAGTTATCCCCGTAAGGGCATCAAAATTTAAAGTATTTTGGTCTATATAAACACCAGCTTCGGTTAATTTTATTTGTCGGCCAATTTCGTGTTCGATAGCTCGATGTACATTTTTTATTGAATTTAAGTTTTTTACTTCACAGCGATTTCCTAAATTTTTATCGCCTTTAAGTCTAATGCTAACATTGGCATCGCAACGCATACTACCTTCTTCCATGTTACCATCACAAATATTTAGGTAACGCACAAGTTTACGCAATTCGGTAAGGTAAGCTGCGGCTTCTTCGCCCGAAGCTAAAATGGGTTCGGTAACTACCTCTAGCAAACTTACTCCTGCCCTATTCAAATCTATTAAAGAACAATTATCATCAATATCGTGTATGCTTTTACCAGCATCTTCTTCGATGTGTATGCGGTTTAAAATTATGTTTTTTTGCTCGCCATTGGCTAACCTAATTTTTATAATACCACCTTTGCATATAGGCTCATTATCTTGCGTAATTTGGTATCCTTTTGGTAAATCGGCATAAAAATAATTTTTACGATCGAAGAAATTATATTTGTTAATTACTGAGCCAATTGCTAAGCCTAATTTAACGGCATATTTTATAACCTCTTGATTTATTAGAGGTAATGCGCCAGGTAAGCCTAATGATACGGGACTTATATGGTGGTTTGGCTTGTTACCATATTGTGCACTATCGTAACAAAATGCTTTTGATTTCGTGGCCAATTGTATGTGAACCTCGAGCCCAATTACGGCTTCGTATATAGCTTCTTCTTGTAATTTATTAGACATTATTTTAATAAAATGTAATTAAATTTAATTTGTAAATATAAATTAAATATTGGCGTGTAATTTATGGTTTTACTAAAACATTTTAGCTTCATACTTTGATTTAGACAATATCCTAAATTATTCGTAAAATGAAACTGCTACAGTTAAGTTGCAGTCGTTATTTTTTAGTAGTTTAAAATCGAACTCATTATAAAAAAATATTAAATTCCTTAAATTCAGATTTTTTTCGTTCAACCATCTCATCAAACATATATTCTGCATTAGGTAAACCAACACAAAAATCAAGAAAGGCTTTTTTTAACTTTTCATATTCAACTTCGCTTTTTTCACGTACTACTGCAGCATTCCAAATTTGTATACCAAAAAATATCTTTGATTATACTGCTTCAAAATCATCATTTTCGCTTAAAATTGGAGAAATAAAGTCTAACAATAAGTCTGAGAATTTTAATTTACTATTATTTATGAACGTTAAATTACCATCCTTTGTAATTTTTTCTTGGAGTTAAATACTTGGCTTTGCAATACCAGCCGCAGTCATAGCATCTTTTTCTCTTTGTCTTTTTGCGTTTTTAAACTCTTTTTATATTATCCGATTTTCCCATATTTATTTTGCAATTTTAGTCTAATTTATTGCGCAAAAAAAGGATTAAAATTATTTTTTAATCATTAAAATTATCAAAAGTTTTAAAAAATATTATTACTGCCAGCCACCACCTAAATTTCGATAAACACCTATTGTAGCATTAAACAACTATTTTTATGTTTCTACCAATTGCAATTTTGCTTCTAGTGCATCACTTTGGGTTATTAAAACTTCAAAATAATCAACCCTAGCCGATTTGAATAAATCGTTAGATACTTCGATAGATTTTTTTAAAGCATCTACTTGTTGCGACTTTAAATTTTAAACATACCAAACAATATGAATTTCGTATTTTTACTTTCATGCCCCCCAACATTAATTTGACTATGAGATACTACAAATAGTGTAAATAAAATATCAGTTAAAAAAATCTTTCGCTTTTTCTAAAGCTTTTTCCAATCCTGCTGCATTTTTACCGCCAGCGGTTGCATAAAAAGGTTGACCACCACCGCCGCCATTAATTTCTTTAGCTAATTCTTTAATCATATTGCCTGCATGTAAGCCTTTTTCTTTAACCAAGTTTTCGGCTATCATAACGGTTAGTAAAGGTTTATCATCAATATTTGTTGCTAAAACTAAAACTAAGTTAGGCACCACATCTTTTAATTGGTAAGCCAAGTTTTTAACAGCATCGGTGTTGGGTAAATCTATTTTTTGGGCAATAAAGTTAATGCCATTAATGTTTTGGGCAGTTGCCTTCAGTACATCTTTTAGGTTAGTTGCTTTTTCAGAAGCAACTTTTTCGGCATCTTTTTTAAGTTTACTATTTTCTTCTAAAAGTTGCTCAATAGCTTTGTTTACATCTTGCGGATGTTTTAATAGTTGTTTAATTTGGTTAATTAAACCATTTTGTTGGTAAATATATGCTTGCGATGCTGTACCCGATATAGCTTCGATACGCCTAACCCCAGCTGCAACGGCACTTTCGGCAATGATTTTAAAGAAACCAATTTGCCCTGTAGCAGCTACGTGTGTACCACCGCAAAGTTCTTTCGAGTAGTTATCATCAAAGGTTATAACACGAACAAAATCGCCATATTTTTCACCAAATAAAGCGGTTACACCACTGTCTAAAGCTTGTTGGTAAGGCACTTCTCGTTCTTCTTTTAAAGTTATATTCTCTCTTATTTTTTGGTTTACAATATTTTCTATAGCTAAAATTTCTTCATCGCTAACTTTACTAAAGTGCGAAAAATCGAAACGCAATTGTTCCGCATTTACTAACGAACCTTTTTGATTTACATGATTTCCCAACACGGTTTTTAAAGCGGCATGTAAAAGGTGCGTTGCCGAGTGGTTGTTTTCACTTGCAATGCGCTCTACACTATTTATTTTTGCGGTAAAGTGTCCGCTTAAATTTTTGGGTAACTCATTCACAAAATGAATAATTAAGCCGTTTTCTTTTTTTGTATCGGTAATTTCAATCTCTTCGCCCTCTCCTAATAACACGCCAATATCGCCCACTTGGCCTCCACTTTCGGCATAAAAAGGGGTAATACTTAACACCAATTGATATTGCTGGCTAGTTTTAGAAGTTACTTTTCGGTATTTTAAAATTTGAGTTTTGCATTCCCAATCATCGTAACCTACAAAAACAACTTCTTCGTTGGCGTGTACTTTTACCCAGTCTTGCGTATCAACTGCGGTTGCCGCTCTTGAGCGTGTTTTTTGTTTTTGCAGCTCTATTTCAAAGCCTTCCATATCAACCAATAAAATTTTTTCGCGAGCCATTAGCTCGGTTAAATCTATTGGGAAACCAAAAGTATCGTACAATTCAAAAGCAAAAGCACCGCTAATGGTTGTTCCTTTAAGGTCGGCTACGTATTTATCAAAACGCTGAATTCCGTTTTCTAAGGTTCGTAAAAAAGATATTTCTTCTTCTAAAACTACTTTTTGTACAAAATCTTGCTGGGCAATTAATTCGTTAAAAACGCCGTCAAATTGTGCAGCCAAAATCGGCACCAGCCTATTTAAAAAAGGTTGTTTTAGGTTAAGATGTTGGTATGCGTACCGCACCGCTCTACGTAAAATACGGCGAATAACGTAGCCAGCTTTGTTATTCGATGGTAACTGCCCATCGGCAATGGCGAAGCAAATTGCCCTTATATGGTCGGCCATTACCCGCATGGCTATAGCTTGCGGAAGGTCTTTGGTTACATCTAAATTAGTTAGGTATGGTATGCCGCTTTCTGTGGCAATAAAATCTATCATGGGCATAAAAACATCGGTATCGTAATTCGATGTTTTGTTTTGTATCGCTCGTACCAAGCGCTCTAACCCCATTCCAGTATCTACGTGTTTTGCTGATAAGGGCACCAACGAACCGTCTTTTAAACGGTTGTACATCATAAAAACGTTGTTCCAAATTTCTATAACTTGCGGGTGGTCGTTGTTTACTAAAGTTGCGCCATCAACTAATTCTCGTTCAATATCGGTGCGTAAATCTATGTGTATTTCGGAACATGGACCGCAAGGCCCAGTTTCGCCCATTTCCCAAAAGTTATCTTTTTTATTACCAAATATAATATGTGAGTTAGGAACTAGTTTTTGCCATTCTTGTAAAGCAATTTCCGATTTTGGTAAATTTTCCTTTTCATCTCCCTCAAAAACACTTACATATAAACGCCCTTTGGGCAATTTAAAAACCTCGGTAAGTAGTTCCCAACTCCAAGCAATTGCTTCGGCTTTAAAATAACCAGCTTCAGGATTTTTAGGGTCGCCAAAACTCCAATTTCCCAACATTTCAAACATGGTATGGTGGTAAGTATCAATACCTACCTCTTCTAAATCGTTATGTTTGCCGCTCACTCTTAAACAGCGTTGGGTATCGGCTACGCGAGAGTATTTTATGGTAGCTTCACCTAAAAAAAGGTCTTTAAACTGATTCATCCCAGCATTGGTAAACATTAATGTAGGGTCGTTTTTTACCACAATGGGTGCCGAAGCTACAATTTGGTGTTGTTTCGATTCAAAAAAATCTAAAAATGCTTGGCGAATTTCTTTAGCGGTCATACTCATAATTGCCGCAAATATAATTGAAGATTTTTAATTTAGAATTTTGTTTTTACTAAAAATTAGGCTTTGTGTTTGGCTATTAATAAAAGTTAATTGATAAATTCTGAAAAATAATTTACTAAACTTTTATTTAAGAAATGTTTAATTGAAGAAATTATTTTAACTTAAATTCCACTTCTACATTACCCCATTTTAATTCTATCTCTCCTTTTTTATCTATTTCGATAGTAAATTGTTCGGTAGGTGTTTTTTCAACTTCAGCTTTAGCCATAATAGTTAATACATCTAAAGATTTATTATACTCGTAAGCTCCCCACTGATTCCACGTTTTATTAAAAATTATTGTCCACTTTTTTTTACCTGGGATAGTAAACAAAGCATATTTACCTGCTGGCAATACTTTACCTTTTATTTTTGCATCTTTTGTAAGTTCAATAGTGGTAGCTTCGTTGGCACCTGTTCGCCATACAGAATCTAAATGGGCAACTTCAACCCCAACTGTTCGGCCTTTCAAAAAAGGTCGGCTATAATTTATAGTGACGATATTGCCATTGCTTAATGTATCTATTACTGTTGCAGGTGGACTTATTCGTTTGCTTTTATCAATTTGAGCAAAAAGACTGCCCGAAACAAATAAAAAGATAAATGAGATAGTTGCAAATAATTTATTCATAATAGTATAATTTTTATTTTAACGGAGAAATGTTGATTTTGTTTTTACCAATTTAACAATGTTACAAATAATACACCTATCAAAAAAATTAGACAAAAAATTATACAAAAAAAGGGACTTATTATAAGTGCATTTTTTTGTATAATTATTACATTAAATAACTAGAAAGCGTAAACTACTGCTAAAGAAGATTATAAAGCAAATTTATTAAAAGCACCATTTTTCTTCATTAGCTGCGTAAATATACCATTGTCTAATCTAGCTTCTGGAATAAAAGTTAAACCAGCTTTTAAGTTAGCCGTAATAGTGGCTGCAATTACCAACTATTTTGGTGAAACGCCAAAGTATGTATTACTACAAGCTGTCATCATTTTAGAAGCAAAATATTCACCTCAAGTTTTTAATATGGAATGTTTGACCATTGACACCAGCATCTAAAATAGACTGACCTTGAGAACTAAATGAAAGCTCGCCAACAAAAGACGCTTTACCAGTTATTTTCTTTAAAGCTACCCCAATCATACCTAAAGATAAAGAGCTTTGATCTGTTGCGAAACTTGTTTTAATGCTTTCTTATTCTGCAAAATCATATTTATAGTAAGTATCTGCGAAAGCAGAAATAGAAAGTGGTGCATCTTGTGCAATTGTAACTGCAAATAATGTAGCAATACTTAGTAGGATTTTTATATTTTTTTTTGTTTTAAGTTTAGTTTTTGATTAATTAATTTATGATTAATTGTATTTAAGGGCAATATTTATCGAAAAAATGTTTTGTATATGCAAATATGTAAAAATTTGTTTTTAAAAATTTTAGTTTTTTAATTAATTTATGAAAAAGTGGCTAATATTGGTAACGATTATCTAAAGTTTAAGCAAATACTAAATTTATCAATATAAAATATTGTATTTTTCAAATATTTTATATTGATTATTTACAACTTTAATAAATTGTACGGTACAAAATAAATTATTTTTAATTTTTTATTAAAAAAAGATTTTTTGGTTGATATAATCATAATTCTGCCATGAAAATTTTTATAGAAATTTATAGCTTATTTGAGTTAAATCAGAAATAAATTCGTGTAATAGAATGCATATTTTCGATTTTTTTTAACTTTTTTGAGTAAAATCTTAATTTTTTAATAAATTTTTAAGTAAAATAGTATGAAAATATCAGAAATCATATTAATTTTAGCATTCATTACTTTTAATATTAATTTTAATAAATAAACCTAAACATGTCAACAATTAGATTTCAAGCTTTACAAGCCGTATTAGGGAGAACCATTCCTGAAGTAAAACCACCATCGGATAAAATATCTGATTTTTACGGAGCAAATGTTTTTGATAAGGTAAAAATGAAGGCATTTATGTCTAAAGAAGCTTATCAAGCGATTGCTGATGCAGCCGATAACGGAACACCGATAGAAAGAAACATTGCCGAACATATTGCAACCTCCATGAAATCGTGGGCAATGGGCAAAGGTGTTACACATTATACCCACTGGTTTCAACCCTTAACAGGTAATACCGCCGAAAAACACGATTCGTTTTTTGAGCCAGACGGAAATGGTATTGCTGTTGAAAAATTTGCAGCTGATGCTTTAGTACAACAAGAGCCCGATGCTTCAAGTTTCCCAAATGGTGGTATACGTAGCACTTTCGAGGCTAGAGGTTATACCGCTTGGGATCCGTCATCACCGGCTTTTATATACGACAAAACACTTTGCATCCCCACTGTATTTGTATCTTACACAGGCGAAGCACTAGATTATAAAGCTCCTTTATTAAAAGCATTAAGTGTTTTAGATAAAGCAGCGGTTGATGTTTGCGGTTACTTTGATAAAAGCATTACCAAAGTTAACGCATCGTTAGGTATAGAACAAGAATACTTTTTAGTTGATTTAGCTTTGTTTAACGCTCGCCCCGATATGTTAATGACAGGCAGAGCGTTATTTGGCCATTCATCGGCAAAAAACCAACAGTTAGAAGATCATTATTTTGGTTCGATACCCGAGCGTGTTTATGCTTATATGCAAGATTTTGAAACCGAAGCATTATTATTAGGCATCCCATTAAAAACCCGTCATAATGAAGTTGCTCCTTCTCAATTTGAGTGCGCCCCTATTTACGAAGAAATTAACTTAGCCATTGATCATAATCAATTGTTGATGGATTTGATGGATAAAGTTGGTCGCCGACATAACTTTAAAGTGTTATTACACGAAAAACCTTATGCAGGTATTAACGGTTCGGGTAAACACAATAATTGGTCTTTAATTACCAATACAGGCAAAAACTTGCTTTCTCCTGGAAAAACTCCAAAAAACAATTTGATGTTCTTAACATTCTTTGTTAATACTGTAAAAGCGGTTCATGAGCATGCAGATTTATTGAGAGCATCAATTGCATCAATAAACAACGACCACCGCTTAGGTGCCAACGAAGCACCTCCAGCAATTATTTCTATTTTCTTGGGTAGCCAATTAAATGATGTTTTAGACGAAATTGAAACTTCAAGAATTAGCAAGAAAGTGAAAGAAGACAGTACAATGTGGCACAGCATTCCTAAAATTCCTTCAATTTTATTGGATAATACAGATAGAAACCGTACTTCGCCATTTGCTTTTACAGGAAACAAATTTGAATTAAGAGCAGTTGGTTCATCAGCAAACTCATCAAACCCGATGACGGTTTTAAATATGATAGTTGCCGACCAATTGGTAAAATTTAAAACCGATGTAGATAAACTAATTAAAAAGGGCGATAAAAAAGATGTTGCTATCTTAACTATTGTCAAGAAATACATTAAAGAATCTAAATCAATTAGGTTTGAAGGTAATGGTTACAGCGATGAGTGGGCTGCTGAAGCCGAAACACGCGGATTGGCAAACATCAAAACTACTCCAAAAGCTTTAGATGCTTTGCTAACCGAAAAAACTGCTAAATTATTCCAAGAAACTGGGGTGTTTAGTGTACGTGAGGCACACGCCCGCCACGAGATATTAATTGAAGAGTATTACAAAAAAATACAAATAGAAGCTCGTGTAATGGGCGAATTGGTAACCAATGTAATTATTCCAGTTGCTGTTGAATACCAAACTAAATTGGTAAACAACGTTAAAGGCTTAAAAGATATTGGTTTAGAAGCCGATGCTTACGAGGCGCAAATGATTATAATTAAGCAATTATCGGCACATATTAACTTTATTAAAGATAATGTTTACGCCATGGTTGAGGAACGAAAAATTGCAAATGCTTTAGAACACTCTAGAGATAAAGCTATTGCTTACGATGAAAAAGTAAAATCGTACTTTGAGCCTATTCGTTATCATGTTGATAAATTAGAATTATTGGTTGACGATAACGCTTGGCCATTGCCTAAATTTAGAGAGTTGTTATTTATTAAATAAATTTCAATATTTTAATATTTTAAAAACCGTTTTCGTAATTGAAAACGGTTTTTTTTTTTAATGATTTTGATTAAGAAAGTTAGTAGTTGCGATATTTTTAGGGTGTAGGATTTAACCGTGGAAAATAAAACCCTAATTTATTAGTACAAAACTGCGTTAAATAAACCCGACAGTAGCGGATACCTGCCTTGTGTGTAAGGCCTGAGGGCGTATGAGCGTATGGCGGGGCTAGCTTATTATATGAAATGCTAGCCTTGGTTTTCAAAATAAAAAAAAACTTAATATTCGATGAGCAGTTATAAGGAGAAACCACAAATTTTAAATTAGCCAAAAACGGCATCAAATGTTTGTTATTTTTGCAAATAATAAAAGTTTATAATTTGGAATACTTACAAGGATTAAACCCACAACAAAGGGAAGCAGTTGAACAAATACAAGGTCCAGTGATGATTGTTGCTGGTGCTGGGTCGGGTAAAACACGAGTTATAACATATCGTGTGGCACATTTATTATATAAAGGTGTTGATGCTTTTAATATTTTGGTGCTAACTTTTACCAATAAAGCTGCTAAAGAAATGCGTGAACGTATTGTGAAAGTAGTTGGCACAGAGGCAAAAAACTTATGGATGGGAACTTTTCACTCGGTATTTGCAAAAATACTACGCGTTGAAGCAAATAGAATTGGCTACCCCAATAATTTTACCATTTACGATACCGATGATAGTAAAAGTTTAATAAAAGCCATATTGAAAGAAATGAGTTTGGATGATAAACTTTACAACCCAAATTTTGTGTATGGTAGGATTTCGATGAGCAAAAATAATTTAATTTCGGTTACCGAGTATCAACAAAATGAGCAAATACAGGCTGACGACTTTACAAGTGGACGTGGGCAAATGGGCAAAATATATGAAACTTATGCCAACCGATGTTTTAAAGCTGGCGCAATGGATTTTGATGATTTGCTGTTTAAAACCAATGTGTTGCTAAAAGACAACCCCGATGTGCTGTACAAATATCAAAATAAGTTTAAATACTTAATGGTTGATGAGTATCAGGATACTAATTTTTCGCAGTATTTAATTGTAAAAAAACTGGCTTCGATAAATTATAATTTATGTGTGGTGGGCGATGATGCGCAAAGTATTTATGGTTTTAGAGGTGCAAATATTCAAAACATTTTAAATTTTCAGAAAGATTACCCCGAGGTTAAAGTTTATAAGCTAGAGCAAAATTACCGATCGACCCAAAATATTGTAAATGTTGCCAATAGTATTATTGCTAAAAATACCCAACAGCTAGAAAAAAATACTTTTTCGGCCAACGAAACCGGCGATAAAATAAGGGTTAGCCGAGCTTTTTCGGATAACGAAGAAGGAAAAAATGTTGCTGAAACTATTTTACAACAGCGTGGAAACGAGCAATTAAATTATAAAGATTTTGCCATACTTTATCGTACCAATGCACAATCGCGTTCGATGGAGGAGGGCTTACGAAAATTAAATGTGCCTTATAAAATTTATGGTGGGCAATCGTTTTATCAACGTAAGGAAATAAAGGATTTGATAGCTTATTTTAGGCTAACTTTTAACCCTAATGATGAAGAAGCATTAAAAAGAGTGATAAATTACCCTGTTAGAGGTATTGGTAAAACTACTATTGATAAAATAATTATTGCTGCTAATCAGCAAGATAAGTCTCTTTTTGACGTGTTATCAAATGCTCATCAGTTTTTAGATAATCGGGCGGCTACATCGGTAACTGCATTTTATACTACGATACAAAGCTTTGCCATTGTGGCGCAAAAAAATACGGCTTACGATGCAGCTTTGCATATTGCCCAACACTCGGGCTTGTTAAAAGATTTGTATGAAGATAAATCAGTGGAGGGTTTAAACCGTTACGAAAACTTGCAAGAACTATTGAATGGTATTAAAGAATTTGCCGAACGTGAAGATATTGAAGACAGAAATTTATCGGTATATATGCAAGATATTGCCTTGCTTACCAACGATGATAACGAAAAAAATAAAGATGCCGATACAGTTTCGTTAATGACCATTCATTCATCCAAAGGCTTAGAGTTTCCGCATGTGTTTATAGTAGGTTTAGAAGAAAATCTTTTCCCATCGCAAATGGCACTAAATTCAAGAAGTGATTTGGAAGAAGAGCGTAGGCTGTTTTATGTAGCTATAACTCGGGCCGAAAAAAAATTAAGTATTTCGTATGCTACTTCGCGTTTTAGATTTGGTACTTTAATAAATTGCGAACCTTCAAGATTTTTAGATGAAATAGACCCTAAATATTTAGAACTCGATTTTCAGAAAAAACAATCTCGCCCCAGCGAAAGCTTTGATAACGAACGTACGGCGTGGCAAACTAGAAAAGTAGATACCAGCGACTCTTACTCAAAACCAAAACCAATAACAAGTAAAGAACATATTAAAACAACATCATTATTAGCAAAAGCACATGTGCCTAGCCAAGGTTTTGCACCCGATAATACGGCCAATTTACAAGTAGGCCAAGAGGTTGAACACGAACGTTTTGGTTTCGGAAATGTAACTGGATTAGAAGGCAATAAAAACGATGTAAAAGCAACTATTTTTTTTAAACAATTGGGCGAAAAACAGTTATTACTTAAATATGCCAAATTGCGTATTGTGCAATAGTAGTTTTGTTATAAATTTTAAAACCTATAATTTTTGTTGATAATTATTGGAGGAAAAAATTTTTGAATTTTAGTCCAAATTCAATAAATTTAAAACATTAAATATCTATCAATAAAATGTTTTCATAATGAGCAAAGAAACCGCTATTAAATTATTTGAACAAAATAAGGTACGTTCCATTTGGAATGATGAAGAAGAAAAATGGTACTTTTCGATTGTTGATGTAATGCAAGCACTTACTGATACAGATAGGCCCCGAAAATATTGGAGCGACTTAAAGGCCAAACTTAATAAAGAAGGAAGTGAACTGTCCGAAAAAATCGGACAGTTGAAAATTATTGCCGATGATGGAAAAATGCGCTTAACCGATGTTGCAGATACTGAACAATTATTTCGCTTAATACAAACTGTGCCATCGCCAAAAGCCGAACCATTTAAATTATGGATTGCTAAAGTTGCCCGTGAACGAATAGACGAAATTGAAGACCCAGAAATAGGTATTGATAGGTTAATGGAAACCTACCTAAAAAAAGGGTATAGCAAAGAATGGATAAATCAACGCCTCAAAAGTATTGAAGTAAGAAAAGAACTTACCGATGAGTGGGACAAAAGAGGTGTAAAAATAGGACAAGAATACGCTATACTTACCGATGAAATTACCAAAGCATGGAGCGGCTTATCGGTAAAAGAATACAAGAATCTTAAAGATTTAAAAAAAGAAAATTTAAGGGACAACATGACGAATTTAGAATTGGTACTTAACATGCTTGCCGAAGCTTCAACTACCGAAATAAGCAAAGATAAACAGCCAAAAACATTCGCAGAAAATAAAAAAGTTGCAGTAAAGGGTGGTAATGTAGCTAAAGCCGCTCGTTTACAATTAGAAAAAACTACGGGTAAAAATGTAGTTAGTAGTATCTCCGCAAAAAAAATATTAGCAAATCAAACTAAAAACTTAAAATAAGTAACAGCATTTATAAACGAAAAATTAAATTTAAAAAAATTAGTACCTTACACCGCAATATTAAAAATAAACTTTGGTGTAAAACCAATTTTAATAAGCTTTGCTAAAGGCTGTAAATAAAATAAAACCATTAAATACAACAATGGTAAAATATTAAAATATGAATAATACAACACCAACAACATTTGATTACAACACATCTAGAGAGAAGTTAATTGTGGCCGAATATGGCCGAAATGTGCAAAACATGGTACATTATATTTGTGCACTTCCCGATAAAGAAAACAGAAATAAGTATGCACAAGTAGTAATAGATATGATGGGCTTTTTAAACCCACACTTACGAGATGTACCCGATTTTAAACACAAACTTTGGGACCATTTACATATCATTTCGGATTTTAAAATTGATGTAGACTCACAATATCCGATGCCGTCAAAAGAAGCTTTGAGTTTTAAACCTAAAGCATTAGCTTACCCACAAAACCGCATTAAGTTTAAGCATTATGGCCATACCGTTGAAATGATGATTAAACGAGCAAAAGAAATTACAGAGCTTGACCGTAAAAATCACATGGTAAATTCAATAGCTAATTTTATGAAAATAGCTTATGTGGCATGGAATAAAGATTTTGTAACCGACGAACAGATACTATCGGATTTGCAGATGATGAGCAACGGCGAATTAGATACTACAAATGTTGTATTTAATAAAATAGAAGTAAAGCCACCCGTAGCAAGTAACCCTCGCAATACAAAAACAAATACCAAAGGACGCTCGAATAACTACAGCAAAAATAGCGGAAGTGGTAGCAACCAAAATAACCGTGGCGGCAAAAGTAATTACAGTAACGGTGGCCCCAAAAAAAGTTATTAACGCAATAAAAATTTAAGCTAAATAATAAATTGTTTGGGCGTTTAAACACGCTGTTCGCTAAATCTTTTCCCCCCAACCCCTAAATGTGATTTTAAAAGCCACTTTTGGGGGTTAGGGGGAAAAGGATACCGCTTCCATCGTTAACGCTCTAAAAATCGTACAACCCAAACTATTTTAAAATTTAAAAAAATTAAAATAGATTTACCAAAAAACTAAAAAACACAATATTATGAGTGCATTTGAGATTCGTGGTGGCAAACCTCTAAAAGGCGAAATTATACCTCAGGGAGCTAAAAATGAAGCCTTACAAGTACTATCGGCAGTTTTATTAACCGATAAAAAAGTTACCATTAGCAACATTCCAGATATTGTAGATGTAATAAAACTAATTGAGTTGCTTGCCGATTTAGGTGTAGAAGTAAACCGATTAAATAAAGACACTTACGAATTTACGGCAGCAAATATTAATCTCGAATTTTTTAATTCGCAAACTTTTAAAAATAAAGGGGGTGGTTTACGAGGTTCGATAATGATAGTTGGTCCACTTTTAGCCCGATTTGGCAAAGCGGCTATACCTAAACCAGGTGGAGATAAAATTGGCCGTCGTAGGTTAGATACCCACTTTTTAGGATTAGAAAAATTAGGTGCAAAATTTACTTATAACCAAGAAACGGGCTTTTTTAATATAGATGCTACCCAGCTAAAAGGCACTTATATTTTACTTGAGGAAGCATCGGTTACAGGTACAGCTAATATTGTAATGGCAGCTGTTTTGGCCAAAGGCATCACTACTATTTACAACGCAGCTTGCGAGCCTTATTTGCAACAATTATGCAAAATGCTAAACCGTATGGGCGCAAAAATTTCGGGCATAGGTAGCAATTTATTAACTATTGAAGGTGTAGAAGGCTTAAATGGCACTGAACACCGTTTGTTGCCCGATATGATCGAGATAGGTTCGTTTATTGGTTTAGCGGCTATAACCGAAAGCGAAATAACTATTAAAAACGTATGTTTTAATGAGTTAGGCATAATACCCAATATTTTTAGAAGGTTAGGAATACAGTTTGAATTACGTAACGATGATATTTATATACCTTCTCAAAAACATTACGAAATTGATACTTTTATTGATGGCTCTATTTTAAATATAGCCGATGCGCCTTGGCCTGGTTTTACACCCGATTTACTTTCAATAATATTAGTTGTTGCTTCGCAAGCTAAAGGTTCGGTTTTAATACACCAAAAAATGTTCGAAAGTAGGTTATTTTTTGTAGATAAATTAATTGATATGGGTGCACAAATAATTCTTTGCGACCCACATCGGGCTACGGTTATAGGCTTAGATAAAAAATATGCTTTACGTGGCATAGAAATGACATCGCCCGATATTAGAGCTGGTGTTTCGTTACTTATTGCTGCATTATCGGCGCAAGGCCGCTCAATTATCCATAATATTGAACAAATAGAGCGTGGCTATCAAGATATTGATACCAGGTTAATTGCGCTTGGTGCCGATATAAGACGTGTATAAAAATTTAATTTATCCATCATTTAAACTCCTTGATTTTAAATGATGGATAAATTAAATTTGATTTTAAAGTTATTGTTAATCTTAATTAGCTTTTCTTTAATATGCTGAGCAAAAACATAGACATAAAATCGATAAATATTAAAGGCGAAGCAGAATTGCTAATATCCGACCATCAAAGTGCGCTTACTGCTTACAATAAACAAGCTATAAAATCGGACGCTATTTATTTAAACTTAACTGGATTTGAAGGTGATATGGTTAATGACACCAAACACCACGGAGGAAACGATAAAGCGATATGCTGTTATAATGCCGATAGATATACTTATTGGAAAAATACATTGGGTATTGATATGCAAATTGGCGCATTTGGCGAAAACCTTACTTTGATAGGCGAAAGTGGATTAGAAGAAAATGTATGTATTGGTGATAGGTATAAATTAGGTGAAAGTATTGTAGAAGTATCGGAACCTAGAGGTCCATGTTATATAATAGGTATCAAATATAATTTAAAAAAATTTCCGCTATTGTGTCAACAAACTGGATATACAGGATTTTACTTACGAACTATTAAAAAAGGTTGGGTAAAGCACAACGACATCCTTATTCATTTAAGTACACATCCCGAAAAAATTTCGGTAAAACATATAAATTTTACCCGTTATCACGATAATAAAAACAAAGAAGCTTTAATGCAGTTAGTTAATTTGCATACACTCACGTTTGAGTGGCGTAAGAAACTTAAAATAATCCTCTCGAAATTATAATTTAAAAAGTTAGTCGATAACCTAAGCCACGTACAGTTTGTAAATATTCGGGAATATCGGGATTAGTTTCTAGTTTTTTTCGTAAACGAACAATGTGCATATCTAGTGTACGGGTATTCAAATCGGCCTCGTACCCCCATACTTCCATCATTAAATCTTCACGACTTACAATTTTATTGGCATGTTTCAAAAAATAAACTAGAATTCGGTTTTCTAAAATTGTTAATTCTATTTTAGTATCATTTTTTACAACTGTAAGACTACCCGGATGATATTCCATATTACCAAATTTATTTATTTCTATTTTTTCGGATTGTAGATGTTTAACTTTATTTTCGAGCATAGCTATCATCACATCCATATTAAAAGGTTTTGTAATATAATCGGATACGCCAAAATTATAAGCATCAATTTTATCTAAATCTTGGGCTTTGGCAGTCATCATAATAATTGGATTTGCAAAACCATTAACCCTTAACGAACTACAAATTTCTGCACCATCTTTATTAGGTAACATCCAATCAAGCAATACAATATCTGGCAGTTCGGTTAAAATAATTTCTTCGGCTAATTGTCCATTACCTGTTTGTACAACATCAAATCCCTCGTTTATTAAGCGATGTGAAACTAAAAATCTTAAATTTTCATCGTCTTCAATAATTGCAATTTTTGTATTTTTTTTCATTGTTAAAGTGGATTATATGGTAAAGTTATTTCAAAACATGAGCCAAGGCCCATTTTACTTTTTACAGTAATACTACCTTTCATAAATAAAACTAATTCTTTACAGAAAGCCAAGCCTAAACCTACGCTACCTTGTTGATTATATTGGTTTTGAATACGGTAAAATTTCTTAAATATATTATTTAGTTCGGATTGTTTAATACCAATACCTTTATCGATAAACTTAAACTCAACATTTTTTCGGTTACGTTTAATTGATATGGTTAAATGTTTATTATTTATAGAAGAATATTTGTACGCATTATTTATTAAATTTTGAAATATACTAGCTAGTAAAACTGGATCTGAGTAAAAAGTTGTAATATCTTTAATTATAAATTCTATTTCATAGTCAGAGTATTTAAACTGGTAAGAGTCAATAATATTTTGAACGAAAACTTCTAAATTTAATTTTTCATATTTTATAGTTATAGATTTTGATTCTAATTGTGCAAGCGATAATAACTTGTTCATCAATTCATTAAGTTTATCAGCTTCTTCATCTAATATTTTACTGTAATGATTTTTTTCAACAGTATTAAGTTCAACTGCTCGCCTAATATTACTGCCTGCTAATTTTATAACAGATACGGGTGTTTTAAACTCATGTGTAAAATTGTTTATAAAATCGTATTGTAATTGAAAAAGCTTATTATTTACGTTTAAATTACGAAATAGCAAAAAACTAATAGTTAATAAAATAATATATATACCTATAATAAATAGGGCAATGGGTAAAAATCTATTATTGATTTCTTTGCTTATAAAATTTCGTTCGCTAGAAAAATACATTTTATACTCGGCAAAGGCTCCTGGAAGATTTACATTGGTTGTAATTAAATTGGGTTGCTCATAAACAGGATCATAAGATATTTTGCGTAGGCTAATAAATTGATATAATTCTTTATTCGTATTAATAATCTTTATTTTAAAAGGATTTAAATCGAACGAAAGTACATCTTGCTCATACAGTGACGATTTAACATTTTTATAAAGCATTAAATTTTTGTAACGAACCATGTCCTCAGGGTGTGGTACAGCCATGTATGATATTTTATTGTTGGATACATTAAAAAAAGTTTTGTATAACACATCCGACGATAAAACTGTTAAACTATCTGTCTTTTTTACTAAATTGAAAAAGCGTTTACTAATTAAATAAAAATCGTCGTTTTTGTTTAAAGTAAAACTTCCTTGATTGTCGTTTTTAAAAATTACTACAGAATTTTTGTTCGAATTTATTTTAAATTTATAAAGTGCTCTTATACCTAATGATAATCTTTGGTTAGTATAACCATCTTGTATTGGATGATTACTAATTTCGGCATCGTAGAATAATACCTGACTTACAAAAGGATAGGTAATTAAAATTTTTTTGGCAAACTGTGCTGCAGATAGTGAATCTAAATATCCTTGGTAATAAGAAATTTGAGGTATAATATTTTGAAAAAAATTATTGTAGGGTTCAACAGTTTTATCCATAACCTCAATTTTTGAGGAAAAAAATTCACTCTCTACATTTTTGCGAGCAAGGTTAAATCCTAAAATAAGCGCAATAATTAATGATACAGAAATTAAAACTAAGAATAATATGATTAAAACATAATTCTTTTTATACTTGTTTAATTTCAACCGCATTTATTTAAGATTTTGATTAAAAAAATTTTCTAAACTATTGTACAATTCTACTATATTATTATTGTTTTTGAAATTATTTCCTTCTTCATTCTTAACCAAATATTTAACTTTTATATTTTTTTTACGCAGTATTTTAACAAATTGATTAGTTTCTGTTTCACTTGTAAATTTATCTTTACCCCCTTGAATAATAAATAATGGGATATTTATTTTATCTGAGTTAAAAACTGGCGACATTTTTTGCATAAAAGTTGCATCACTTGAACTTTTTAAAGTTTTATATATCATTTGCTGGTAAGGGTTGCTATAACTATTACTATTTTTTATATAGGTAAATAAATTATTTATGCCCGAATAAGATGCAGCACATTTAAATATTTGTGGTGATACATAAGCTGCATTAAGCGATGAAAAACCTCCAAATTGAAATCCAAATATTCCTATATTTTTCGAATCGGCAATTTTATTATTTATTAACCATTTAGCCCCTGTAAAAATATCGGCTTGCATTTTTAATCCCCAATTTTTAAAACCAGCAAATTTGTACGCTTGCCCGTAACCTACACATCCTCTATAACTTATTTGTAATACCCCGTATCCTCTATTGGCTAAAAATTGTGACACAGGATTGAAAGTCCATGAATTTATGCTATTAGGATTAGAAACAGGTATTACCACACAAGGTAAATTTATGCTATCGTTTTTAGGCAACGTTAAGTAACCATAAATAGTATTGCCTTGGTTATCAACAAAGTTTACAGGTTTCATTTCGCATAAATTGTTAGATGCAATAATGGCTTTATTTGATAATATTTTACAACTATTATTAGATTTATCAAACAAATAAAATATATCTTTTTGCTTATCGCTGTATGTTTTTATAATGTATAAGTTATTGTTTTTATCATTATCGATAATTTCGAAATTTAAATTTTTAAAACGTTTTTGTATTGATTTAAAAAGAATTTTTGCATCATTATTTAAAAAAAAATGTTGCTTTTTTTGAAATTCAACAGTTACCCAATTAGGTATTAAATTTTTAAACCCCACATTTGTTACATCGGCATTTGCTATTGTTTTTAATAAAGCACTTTCTGTACCATTTTTGCAATTTATACTAACCAATTCTATTTTATCTCTTCCTTTGTTTGATAGTGCATAAAAACTATTATTATTGGGGCTAAATCTTAAGGGAATAATAGTATGTTCAAAGTTACTATTGGCAATAGATTTAAACTTTTTTTTGTTGGTATTTCTATATAAAATATTTTCGTTTGAATTAAAATTAGCAATAGCCAGCTTTATTTCTCCATTATTATCAGGAAAATACTTAATAATACTACCTGTATTAAGAGCTAAAAGCGATAATTTCCATGTATTAATATTTACACTGTAAGCATGTAATAAACTGCCGTTAGTATGCTTAATAGCTACCAAGATTTTATTGTACCAAAGTTTATTATCTATAAAATCAATTTTTTTTGCCTTTATTTTTACATGATTTTCTCTTTTTTTAATGTTTACAATATGTAATGTTTCAAACTTAGATTTAGCAACCACGTATAAAATTGAAGTATCACTTGCCCAAAAATACGATTTTACAAGCCCTGAATTAAGAAAAGTAATTTGTATTTTGTTACCTGTAACTACATTATTAATAAACATATTAGATACATTATTTCTTGTTTGAATATACGATACCGATTCGCCGTTTGGAGAAATATGATAGTTACTAAAATCGCTTTTAAAGAAAAAATAACTTGTTGGAATTTGTTGTTTACCCGCCAACTTACACCCAACCAAAAACAACACAAAAAGCAAAATACTTGCTAATTTTATTATCTTAAACATAATTTTACATAGTTTATATATTATTTAAAACACAAATTAATAGTATTACATGACGTTTACACTATTTTTAAGTTAAATTGTATGTAACATATTTGTTAAGCGATGGTGGCATTAAATATTTATTTGTTTTTAAAAACACTTCATACTTATTATAAGACTATTATGGTAAAAAGATATGGGCTACTAATAGCTCTAAATTTTATAACTTTTGCATTAAGTGCACAACAAAATTTAATTGATTTAGCCCAAAAATATTCTACTGCTGGCGAATACGAAAAGTCAGTAAATATTTATAAAAAACTAAGTAATACAAATAAAGATAAATCTGCTATTTATTCAAATTACTTTAACAACCTACTTAAAATAAAAAATTATAATGAAGCTGAAAAATTAGTTAAAAGTAATATTCAATCAAGTAATATATCATCTAATTACTTAATTGATTTAGGTTATATATACGAACAAAAAAACCAACCCGAAAAAGCCAATAAAATTTATGATAAGGTAATAAATAACTTAAAACCCGACGAAAATTTAATTAACGATTTGGCCAATCATTTTTACGATTATCAAAATTATATTTACGCATTAAAAACATATACCAATGGCAAAAAAATTTTAAAGGACAATACCGCTTTTAGTTTACCAATTATAAATTGCTTAGCTGCCCTTAAAAATAAAGATGCTATAATTAATGAGCTATTAAATTTATTATCAACCAATTCCGATTATTTGGGATATGCAAAAAAAAATTTAGCCAAAACTTTAAATAGTAACACAGATTATATACTACTTAAAACTGCATTGTTAAAACAATTACAAAAGCAACCTGATAATATTTCTTTGGTACAACTCCTAATATGGCAATACTTACAACAAAAAGATTTTAAATCGGCCTTAGCCCAAACTATAGCTATTGATAAAAGAAATCAACAAGATGGTTATTTGGTGTTTGAAATTGCCGATATAATAAGTCATAATAAAGATTACGAAACTGCTAGTAAAGCTTACCAATATTTGATATTAAAAGGGAAAACTAACCCTTATTATGTTGTAGCACAAATACAAAACTTAAATAATAAAAAACAATTGCTGGTAGAAGGTAGATATCTACAACCCGATTTAACAGATTTAGAAAACGATTATATTACTCTACTAATCAACTATGGTAAAAATCAGCAAACGATATTTGCCATTGTTGGCCTTGCCCAATTGCAAGCTTATTATTTAAAAAAACCTATCGAGGCCCAAAATTTATTACTTAACGCACTCAATATATCCCGAGTTCAACGACAACAAATAGGCGAATTGAAATTACAATTAGCCGATATATATCTTTTAAATAATGAGACATGGGACGCCGCATTATTATATAGCCAAGTAGAAAAAGGATTTTCAAACCAGCCTTTAGGACAAGAAGCTAAATTTAAAAATGCAAAACTATCTTTTTACAATGCCGATTTTAAATGGGCAAAAAGTCAATTAGATGTTTTAAAAGGCTCAACATCACAATTAATTGCTAACGATGCGCTTGATTTAAGTTTATTAATACAAGATAATTTAGCAGCCGATAGTACAGGTAAAGCGTTAAAAATGTATGCTTCCGCAGATTTGTGCATATTAAAAAATGATTTAACTAAAGCATTATTTACGCTTGATAGCATTAACATTAAATACCCAAAAAACCAACTTGAAGATGATATATTGCTAACAAAGGCCTCAATTTATACTAAACAAAATAATTACGAAGCTGCTAGTTTACAATATCAAACCATTATTAATAACCACAGCCAAGGTATGTATATAGATGATGCTTTATTTTTATTAGCCCAATTACAAGCACAAAAACTCGGTTTACCTAAATTAGCTCAACAAAATTATGAGACTTTAATAAAAGATTACTCAGGTAGTCCTTTTGTTAACGAAGCCCGCGAAAATTACAGAATTTTGCGTGGCGATGTATTATTTTAGTTAGTTTTAAGTTTATAAATTTATATTCGCTTCATGATTGTATTTAATGTAACCACTATAATTGATAAAAGCATAAAAGAAGAATATATTTCCTTTATGCAGCAAGAACACATGCCACTTGTAATGGAAACTGGTGCTTTTAACAGTTGCCAACTATTTTTACTTACCGAACCTGAAAACGAGGGCATAACCTACTGTGCACAATATATTACCGATGACGAACAAAAATTAATTGATTATAAAGCCATTCATTCGCCTAAATTACAAGTACATTTTCAAGAAAAATTCGAAGGCAAATATGTTGCTTTTAGAAGTGTGTTGCACCTAGTGAATTAATTAAAAAAAAATCCATAAAATAAAAAATATCAAATTTTTATTTTATGGATTGGTGGAGAATATCGGATTCGAACCGATCACCTCTTCACTGCCAGCGAAGCGCTCTAGCCGAATGAGCTAATCCCCCGTTTTTATTGAGTTTGCAAATATTAAAAAAATAAACCGTTGTGCAAAGCTATCTAGCAAAATAAAATCACATTGTGTTGTAGTTATTAAAACTCTCCACATTCAAAATTTTATTTTTTTGGGTGTGCCCCGATGCTAAAAGATGTTGCATACTATAATTACTGTCAGTGTTTAAATTACTTAACCCATTTGCGGTATAAATACCACAAAAAGGTTCCCAAAAACTCCCATTATGGTAAGCGTAATAATCAAAGTCAGGTATTTTAATGTAATTATTTATCAATAATTGTACGGTTTGCTGCTTCATATCAACCATATCGCAAGCTAAAACCAATAAGTTTTTTTCAGGATATTGCTGATGTGTAGTTAGCAATCCCCGCAAAGGGCCTGGTATGGTTTGGTTATCAATTTTTAAAGTATTTATTTCAAAATAATTTTGATAGGTTAATAATTGTTCACTGTTTATCGAAACTACAAAAGGAACGTTTAGAGCCGTAAATTTTTCTGCTACAACAACCGACCAAGGTTTATCGTCTTGCATCATAAGCCCTTTATCGGCACCCATACGCACACTTTTACCACCGCACAAAACTACGCCCATTAAGCTGGATAACTTATTTTCTATCGCTGTGGCCAAGGTTTTTTTCGGGGTTTATTTTATCACGCAACAATTGTTTTAGTTCTTTAATTTCGGGGAAACCACCTTCGGTTTTACGGTCGTATATTTCAAGGTCATTAATTAAGAAGCTAAATTTTCCGGCGATTTCACTAGGTTTTAAATTTACACTAAATACATCATCACTAAATGTACTTAATATTTCTTGTGCAAAATATGCTGCTCGTAACATCCAGTTACATTTCGGGCAATATTCTACGGTAATGGTTGGTTTCATTTTGGTTTAATTTATGGGTTAAACTCGTAAATATGTTTATTGGCATCGCCGGTTTGTTTTTGGCAATTACAATTGCCGCCCCATTCTTTAGTGCCATCGATAAAATATTCGCATTTCCAAATTGGTACTTCGTGTTTAATACGGTCTATTATATAACGGTTAGCTGCATACGCTTCGGCCCTATGTGGCGATGTAGTAATTACAACTACGGCACTTTCACCACTTTTTACAATCCCTGTGCGGTGTTGGGCAATAGCTTTGGTTAAATTCCAACGTGTAACAGCCTCTTCTACAATAGTATGTATCATTTTGGTAGCCATGGTGTGGTAAGCTTCGTATTCTAAATAATCAACTATTTTACCTAAACTATTATCCCTCACTTCGCCACTAAATAGTACAACTGCACCTGCTTTTGGGTGGTGAGCCAAACCTAGCAAAGCCACCATATCTAACGGCAAAGCACTTAAAGGCTCAATATTAACCTCCACTACTGGGTGGGATAATGCTGATGGTATCATTTTCTTTTATTTCGAAATCATCTTTCACAAAAGTATCGTTTACCGCAAAGCGAGAAATATTTAAAATTTCTTTTGCAGCCGGATTTTGTTGTATGAGAAATGCTTTAAAATCTGATACTAGTTTAAAATTTTCTACTATTTCAAATTCTGGTGAAAAATAATCTTTTAAGATGGCAAAAGTTTTAATTTTCATTTAACTTAATTTATGTGGTTTTGATAATTTTCTTATCTCGAATAATTGGGTGCTTCCTTGGTTATAGTAATATCATGCGGATGCGATTCGCGAATACCCGAAGCCGTAATTTTTACAAATTGAGCTTTTTGTAATGTGGCAATATCCTTGGCTCCGCAATAACCCATACTGGCTTTTAAGCCACCTATGTATTGGTGCATAACTTCGGCCAAACTGCCTTTATATGGTACTCGACCAACAATACCTTCGGGAACCAATTTTTTAATATCATCTTCCACATCCTGAAAATAACGATCTTTAGAACCCTGTTCCATAGCCTCAACCGAACCCATGCCACGGTACGATTTAAACTTACGGCCTTCGTAAATAATTGTTTCACCTGGCGACTCTTCAACACCTGCAAATAAAGAACCCGCCATTATAGAGCTTGCCCCAGCGGCAATAGCTTTGGCAATATCGCCAGTATATTTTATACCACCATCGGCAATAATTGGTACACCCATACCAGCCACTCCTTTTGCAGCTTCGTAAACCGCATATAATTGAGGCACACCTACACCAGCAATAATTCGGGTTGTACATATTGAACCTGGACCAATGCCAACCTTTATACCATCGGCACCAGCTTCGGCTAAGGCTTTGGCGCCTGCAGCTGTGGCTACATTACCAGCTATAATTTGCAAATTAGGATAGGCAGCTTTCACTTCTTTCAGTTTATCAATTACACCTTTTGAGTGCCCGTGTGCTGTATCAATAGCTATCACATCTACTTCGGCTTTTACCAATGCTTCTACTCGTTGCAATGTATCGGCGGTAACACCTACGGCTGCCCCTACCCTTAACCTACCATGCTCATCTTTACAGGCTTGCGGAAATTTTTTAACTTTTTGTATATCTTTAAAAGTAATTAAACCACTTAGTTTACCGTTATCGTTTACTACTGGAAGTTTTTCTATTTTATAATTTTGTAATAAAGCTTCGGCTTGTGCAAATGTAGTACCTACTGGAGTAGTTATTAGGTTTTCTTTTGTCATTACCTCACTTATAGGTTGGTTCATGTCTTTTTGAAAACGTAAATCGCGGTTGGTAACCATTCCCACTAAAACATTTTCGCGTGATATTATAGGAATGCCTCCTATACGAAACTCTTTCATAATTTGAAAAGCATCGCCTACTTTGGCATCTTTAAATAAAGTAACAGGATCTTGTATCATCCCACTCTCCGATCTTTTTACTCGCCGTATTTCATTTGCTTGGGCTTCAATACTCATATTTTTATGAATAAAACCAATGCCGCCAGTTTGCGCAATGGCAATAGCTAAATTAGAATCGGTAACGGTATCCATAGCTGCCGAAACTATTGGCACATTTAATTTTATTTTTTTGGTAAGATAACTTGATGTATCAACATCGCGAGGCAAAACCTCTGAGTAAGCGGGTATTAAAAGTACATCGTCGTAGGTAAGTCCGTCGGATAAAAATTTAGAAATTTCTGATTGCATAGTAAATTAATAAGGGTAATTACTTGCGGAACAAAAGTAGTCTATTTATTTTTAATAATTAACCTTGAACCCTATTTTTCATTTAAAAAACTATATGTCCAATCGGTTGGTGGGTTAAAGGTTTCTTTAATAGTACATGGCGAAACCCAACGTAATAAATTAAGTATCGAACCTGCTTTATCATTGGTTCCCGAAGCCCTGGCTCCACCAAATGGTTGCTGCCCCACAACCGCTCCAGTGCACTTATCATTAATATAAAAATTACCCGCTGCATTGCGTAAATGATTTGATGCTTTTTCTATGACTTGTCTATCTTGCGAAAATATTGCACCAGTTAAAGCATAGATAGAGGTAGAATTTATAAGATTTAAAGTTTCTTCATAATCAACATCATCATATACAAATACGGTTAATATCGGCCCAAATAACTCATCGCACATAGTTATATAGTTAGGATTTTGAGCTACCATAACAGTAGGTTCTATAAAATAACCGACAGATTTATCGTATTTACCACCAGCTATTATTTCGACTGTGTTATCTTTTTTAGCTTGCTCAATGTAATGCACTAATTTATCGAAAGATTTTTCATCGATAACTGCATTTATAAAATTGCTAAAATCATCGGGGCCACCCATTTTAAATTCTTCAATATAGCTTAACATTAGTTTTTTTATTTGTGGCCATAAAGATTTTGCGATATATACCCGTGAGGCTGCCGAACACTTTTGCCCTTGGTATTCGAAGGCTCCACGAACAATGGCTACAGCCGCCGCCCTAACATCTCCAGAAGGATGAACTAAAATAAAATTTTTACCTCCAGTTTCGCCCACTATACGTGGGTAGGTTTTATAAATATGAATATTATTGCCAATGGTTTTCCAAATATTTTGAAACACTGCAGTAGAGCCAGTAAAATGTATGCCTGCAAAATCAGGATGGGAAAAAATTACTTCGCCTGCTATAGGTCCGTTTACATAAATTAAATTAATTACACCATTGGGCAGGCCAGCTTCTTTAAAAACTTGCATAATTACATTGGCTGCATAAATTTGTGTTTCGGCTGGTTTCCAAACTACTACGTTGCCCATTAAGGCACAACTGGAGGGCAAATTAGCGGCTATTGCCGTAAAATTAAAAGGCGTAAGTGCAAATATAAAACCTTCGAGTGGGCGTTGTTGTGTACGGTTCCAATAGCCTGATGGAGAAACTGGGGGTTGTTGGTTGTAAATTTCGGACATAAAACTTACATTAAACCGTAAAAAATCAACAAGCTCGCAGGCTGCATCAATTTCGGCTTGGTAAGCATTTTTTGATTGCCCCAGCATAGTTGCTGCATTTATTTTATACCTGTATTTATTTGCAAATAAATCGGCAGCTTTTAAAAATATGGCTGCTCGGTGTTCCCAAGCCATTTCTTCCCAGTTTTGTTTAGCCTCAAGAGCCGATTTTATGGCTAATTTTACATGGCTTTCATCTCCGTGGCTGTAATGCCCCAATAGGTGTTTATGATTATGAGGTGGATGTATTGGCTGCTGATTGTCGGTAAATACCTCGTTATTTCCAATATACATGGGTATCGAAACTTGCTTATTTAAGGCTTCGTTAATAGCATTTTTAAGCAATTTACGCTCGGTTGAGCCAACCGCATAATCTAATACTGTCTCGTTTACAGGGTTTGGTATTTTAAAAAATCCTTTTTGCATTTTTTATTTTTAGGGATGTATGATTTAAAGGTACAAAAACTAATAGAAATTTATAATTTGTTGTATTCTTAAAATCAGCGTAAGTGATATAAAAATAATTATTAATTGTTAAATATTCTTGGTTGCTTTGTAGATAATATTTAGAAAAAAATGAAATATTTTATTAGGTTAAAATTTAAAGTATTGGTTGTAATGCCACTACTTTCATTATTACTTATATCGTGGGGTGTTATTGGGCACCGTACCATTGGTAAAATTGCGCAAAATCACTTATCGGCAAAAGCCAAATTAGAAGTAAATAAACTTTTAGGTACCGAGATTTTACCATTAGTGAGTACATTTTCTGATGAACTAAGGCCATATAAACAATTTGATTATACCAACAAATGGCATTATGTAAACCTAGCCGATGGTTTAAATTATAAGCAAGTTGTTATAAATTTAAAAGCAGACACTGTACCTAACGTTTACAATGCCGTATTAAATCAAATTAAAATATTAAAAAACCCCAATCAATCGAAATTAAATAAAAAGTTTGCGTTGAAATTTTTGGTGCATTTGGTGGGAGATTTGCATCAGCCAATGCATGTAAGTAGGGCAATAGATAAGGGTGGTAATGATATTGAGGTTAAGTTTTTGAATAAAAAGAATAATTTACATAGCTTGTGGGATACTGGATTGGTAGAATATTATGGCTTTAGCTATACCGAAATGGCATACGAGTTTGATAACGCTACTGTTAAGGATATTGAAAAATGGCAAAAAGATTCGATTGAAACTTGGGTTTATGAATCGTACAAAATAAGCGAAAAATTATATGCCGAGGCTGAACGTAACAATGATTTAGATTACGATTATTTTCCTAGCCATTCGCAAATTGTAAAAAAACGCCTTTTACAAGGAGGGATTCGTTTAGCTGGGTTGCTTAATTCAATTTATAAATAATGGTATTAATTGTAATTAATTGTGCTTAAAAATTATATTTGCAAGCTATTATACTCGGGTGGCGAAATTGGTAGACGCACCAGCTTGAGGGGCTGGCGCCTGTAAAGGTGTGGGAGTTCGAATCTCCTCTCGGGTACACATTTTAATATTTATTTTTCTAATAGTTTTGCTAATAATATAGATAAATTTACTGTTGCAAAAGACGATGAATGATCGGATAAGCCATAAGGTATAATTAGCTCTCCGTTATTAATAATAGAGCCACAAGAATAAACTACATTGGGTACATAACCCTCGCGTTCGTCTCTGTTAGCTGTTAAAATAGGTTCTTTTAATCTTCCTATGATGATGCTAGGGTCATTAAGGTCTAATAAAATTATGCTTAAACAATATTTACGCATTACACCCACGCCGTGTGTAATAACTAACCAACCGGCTTCGGTTTCAATAGGGGACCCACAGTTACCTATTTGAACAAATTCCCATGGATATACAGGTTCTTGAATTTTAATAGGATTATCCCATACGTTAACACTATCCGAATACATGATATAATTATTCCATCCATCTATACGAGAAAGCATTACATATTTACCATTAATTTTTCTTGGAAATAGTGCTAAATTTTTATTTTTAGCGCCTTTACCATAAAGTGGCATAACTTTAAAACCTACAAAATCCGATGTTTCTAACAATTTGGGCATTATTTGTTTGCCATCGTAAGCTGTATAAGTAGCGTAATAAATATAAGTATTATCGTCTCTTAAAAATTTAACGAATCTTGCATCTTCAATACCTTTACTTTCATAATCAGAAATTGGATAAATTATTCGGTCGGATAAATCTGTATCTAAAGAAAATAAAATTTCGTGGTAAGAGTCGGCAAGTGATAATAATTTATCAATCTCGTTTTTAAGGTTATCGTCGGAGTTAGCTTTACAACCATCAACCGCCAATTTTATAGCTCTATAATCAAATCTTTCCTCTAGTAAAGGGGATATAAAATCAATTACTGTAGAATCAATTTTTGAATCGTTAGCTTTTTCGAGAAAGAATTTTTTAGTATAAACGAAGTTTTTAACTACTTCGGCTTCATCTACATACCTTCCTACTGGCAGCACTTCTATTTTATTGTCCCTATCAATAATAGCGTTTCTAAAAACAATGGATGATATATGCCCTTCGCCTACTGCTCTAATACTTAATATTATTCTTTTTTGACCTTCTTCTAAATCGGACTGGTCTAGATCTTCTACTATTGAAGGGTTAAAAAAAGCGGCCGATTCTATGGAATACTCATGTGTAAAGTAAGCGCCAATAAGTAGCTTACGGTAAAGTGGTTGTAGTTTTATATCTTCGTCGTCACATTTTAATATGTCGCTTAATTTATCAGAATTTCTAATTAAAATACGGGTAATATTTCGGTGTCGTTTAGAAAATTCTTGTAACACAGGCGAAATCAAATCGTAAACTTCGCTATCGCTAAGTAAAGAAATATGTTTAACTACTTCATGGGCTCTTTCTTCGCCGTTAAAAAAGAAACGGGCTATTACTCTTTTAGGATCGGGTAATATGTAAACTTGTTTTCTGGTAATTGGAATTCTCATAGAAATTAGTTAAACTAAAAATATTTTTTAAAACTTACAGTTTTCAACGTGATAATAAATAACTAATTGCATTAAAAGCAAACAATATAAAAAAGCTAAAATACGTTTGAGATATTTTAGCTTTTGAATTTAAAAAATCTAAAAAAAATTTATTTTTTTCTTTTTTTAGATTTTTTACCACTTTCGGTTTTTTCAGGCTCAACAACGCCTTGTGGTTGTGCTTCTATAGTTGGTGCAACTTCTGATACTGGTGTAGCTGGCGGTGCTGGTGGCGTAACTTTAAGTAATTCTATTTCAAAAATTAAAGTACTATATGGGGGTATATTAGTACCTGCGCCTCTTTCACCGTAGGCTAATTCGTGAGGAATAAAAAAGCGGTATTTTGAACCAGTATTCATTAATTGTACCCCTTCTGTCCATCCTGGTATAACTTTATTTAAACCAAAAGTTGCAGGTTCTTTTCTATCGTATGAACTATCAAATTGTTTACCATTAAGCAAAGTGCCTTTATAATGTACCGTAACCTCATCAATTGCGTTTGGTTTTACACCGCCCACACTATCTCTTAAAACTTCGTATTGCAAACCGCTTGCAGTTATTAAAATACCAGGTTTTGTTTTGTTGGATTTTAAAAAATTAGTTCCTTCGGTTAAAGTAGTATCGAATTTGGCTTTTTTGGTAGCTGATAAAAACTCTTGAATTAAAGTTTGGCTTTTGTAAGTATCAATCAAAGAAGTTTTTTTAGTAAAAACATCTTGCATGCCTTTATTTAAAAACATATAATTAAGAGATTTTACACCTTCACCACTTAAACTTTCGGCTATTTTTTGACCAAAAGCATAACTAGCCGAATCTAATTGGGTTAAAGATAAAACCTTAACCGTATTACTGGTTTTTTTTGTAATTGTTGTTTTCTTTTTTACTTGTGCATTTACCGTAAAAGTAACTGCCATAAAAAGTAATGTGATTATTGTTTTTCTGTTCATATTTTTCTAAAATTTTTTTCGAATATAAGAAATTTGTAATAAATAGCTTTTTAAATTTTTTAGAAATTATCTTTTAAAGATAGGCTAATCATTAAAAGCAAAATATTATTTCAGTAGTAAAAATGAAATCAAGTTTTACATATATCTTAATTATTGCAAATTGTTTGATTCAACACAATACAGGTTTAAGTTTTTATGGTTAAAGTTTTATTTCAACAGCGTACGCTCGCTTTAAAACCGAATAGGGCAAATTTAATTTTATAGTTTGTTTTGTTAAGTCTTTTATTACAAAATCTCTGTTTTTACCATCTATTAATAAATGATGGTAAGTAAATTGAGTTAATGGTTTCAAATCTAAAATCTCATTGGCACTTAATAAAATGTAATCGAATTTTTTATGGCTTAGGCCGATAAACTTATTTTGTTGAACTAATAGATTTTTATTATCGAAACTGTATATGGTGTTAAAATTAGTAATTGTTGGGTTAATAAAGGTAATATGGGTAATATTACAACTATCTAAATAAGGTTTAACAAAAAATTTATAATTGTAATTGCTACTATCTATATCAGTAATTAAAACTGCTGATTTGCTTTTTACCAAGGCTAATGCAGTATTTTTTCTTAACGAAAAAAACATAATTTGTTTTTGTACCGTATGATTGTAATTTTTAATGGTAAGACTTATGGTGAATAAGCTAATTAACAAAAATGAGATATATAAAAACGATTTTAGTTTATGATAAAAAGCATATATGGCAAAAAACAATGCAACATAAAACAATACAATCTCGAAACCATTGATATAGATAGGGCTAATATTGGCACCCGGAATTTTACCTATAAGCATTAAACCATTATTTGTAAAATTAATAATATGGTTAAGTGTTAAACCCAAATAATGCATTATTATACTTGGCCAAGGGACTACTAAAAAAATTATCCCACCATACATTATTAATGTAGCTGGCAGTAAAATAAATAAATTGCTAATAATAAAACACAATGGAAATTGATGAAAATAATATAAACTTATGGGAGTGGTAGCCAATTGAGCGGCTACGGAAATGGATATGCAGCCCCATAAAACATCTATTAACTTGTTTTCGGGAGTGTATAAGTTGTAAATTTTAGGTTGTAAATATATTAAGCCAGCTACCGATATAAAAGATAGTTGGAAACCAACATCGACAACGGTAAACGGATTTACCAATAATATGATAAATGCCGTTATGCCAATAATATTAAAAGTATTGCCTCGATAGTTTAATAATTTAGCTATCATAAAAATAGTTATCATAATAGCAGCTCTAACTACCGAAGGTGCTAAACCTGCAATAATACTGTAAAACCAAACCAACGAAACCATTATTACTGCTTTAAGTAATTTTGTCCATCGTTTACGGTTCATAAATTTCAACAAAATTTCTAATAATAATACAACTAAGGCTACATGCATACCCGAAACTGATAGCACATGTATGGTACCTGTTTTAAAATAAGCGTTCATAATATCTTCACTTAAATCAGACCTGTAACCCAATAGCAATGTTGATGCAACCGACCTGGCATCATTGTCTTTAATATATTTTCTAAATTTATTTACCTGTTTTTCTCTAAAATTAATCGCAAAACTTATAACAGCATTGCCTTTATTGCTATCTATTTTCACAGTTTCTAGCTGATTGATAAAGCTTTGATGGTAAATTTGCTTGTTGGCTAAAAAATTTTTATAATTAAATTCAGCAGGATTATAAGGAGGTTCTAATTTTTTGTATTTTGATTTTATAATTAGCTGATCGCCATAGCTTAAACCTAAAAGTTGGGTAGTATCAAACCGCATAGCCAATAAAATTTTTCCCATGGCGGGTATAATTTTTTTATTAGATATAACCGCATCTGTTGATACCGCAAAGCGGGCTATATCGCCTTTTACTTTTGGTATTTCATCAATGTGAACAATAATTTGATTGCTCTTGAATTTTGAAAAGTGATTTTTGGTATATATTTCTTTGTGTTGATTGGTAATAATGATAGCCGAAATAAACACTAAAAAATTAATAACTAACCCCAATAAAAATTTTTTTTGGTAAATTTTGGTTTTCCTATAAACAACACTTAAAATTAAGGCTATCGAAAAAAATAATGCAAAACTAATATACCAAACTATCCAAGGATGAAAACTGAAATATATTGAAGTACATATGCCTGCAATAAAAGTTATTAACAGTCTTAAAAAGGGTATTTCTTCTTTAAAAACTGCTATCATTTTTAAAATTGAATTCGGGCTTGCAACTTAATTTCGGATTTTTGATTTCCATTTATTTCATCTAAACCCGAGCCAATAGTAGTTAAATTACTGTACTGGGTTATGGCATAACGTATCCAAAAATCTACTCCCTTACGCATGGTATATCGGCCGTTAATATAAAACCTTATTCCTTGATTTTGGTATGCAGGTATCGAAAAACCGTACAAAACATCGCTTTCGTAGGCAAAAATTCGGGTATCAAAATTTTCGGTTTGAAACATGGTTAGTCGAACATTTCCCGAAAACTTAGAACTTAATGGGTTATAATTTACATCCTGATAAGCCATAAAACCGTATCGTTGTATGTCGCTTTCTTCTTTAAATGCCATTATTTCTACACGGTTTCGCAGGGTAAAACTTTTATTTACTTGATATTGTGCTTCAAGCCTAAAGTTTTGTCGTCGTACAGGTTCTAAAAACCTAATATTAGTACTTAAAGGAGAATTTTGTTCTTTGTTGCGTATGCGATACCTTAGCGAAAATCGAGTTACCTTGTTTGGGATATACGAAAACTGATTAAACACATCATATCCGCCCGAAGGTGCATCAACTGAAAACTTTAACCAAGGAAATTTAAACATATCGAAATAGCTTATAATTTCAAATTTTTTATTTGGTTTTATTTGTAATCCAGTATAAAATCCTTCTTCGTTTTTGGCAATGGTACTTTCGCTAATGGCTTGATTAAAATAAGATTGGTAATTTTTTTGATAATTACGATGAAAAGCAACTATTGAAACTGCTGGTGTAAGGCTTGATATTAAACCGTTAATAAATGCAAAACCATAACCTACACTATGTGCCGCTTCGCCATAAAAATAGGTGTTTTTTATATTGTAGTTATAGTGAATTCCTACATTAGTTAATTTATTATCAGTAAAATCATACTTGCTGTAAATAGCATCATTAGGTGCAAATTTTTGGCTATATGCCGATTGATATCCTATAACTCCTAGCGTGAATTGGCGGGTTTTATACTCTAAATTACCCCCGTAAATTAACTGGTTTATACTTCCTTTACCTTTTAATTCGGAAGGTGTACGGTGCAAACCACTTTGCTGTATCGAGCCTATTTCATCAGTTTGTGTAATAGGATTAAATACTGCACTTGCATCAATATTTATGGATGATACAAATGGAGTAAAATCAAATTTGCCAAGTTTAATTTGGGTTGAAAATCCTCTAAAAAACGAAAATTCGTTTACAGATGTATATGATCTTAACCCTAAATCTTGCTTAGCAACTGTAAAAATATCGGCACCTTTACCAAAACTTAAACCGCTCCACATGGTTAAACCTTGGCCAAATTGTAAGACAAAATCACCAATTACAATTTTTTTAAATGCCCTAATATCTTTTAAATACAAACTACCCGATACAAAATCGGGGCCTTTTTTACCCGTTGTAGCCCAATATTGTTCGCCCGCATCTTTTTCAACATTTATAGATAATTGTACTTTGTTATTGTAATTAAACCTAAAACGAGTAAAAACTCTATCGGGAGTACCCAAATATCGGGATGCTTTTGATGAATCGGGAATGCGGTAACCCTTTGGTATTTCTAAACCACGTTGGTATCGTACTAATAAATCGCCATTGCCACGGGTAAGCATATTTTTAAAGCTAAAATTTTCTAATCCTGTTGGTTGATTAATATTGGCGAAGTACAATAAATTTCTGATAGTTTCTAAATCAAACCCTGTAATACCTTGTAATTCAAGTAAATTAATTAGTTTCCCATTTTTTTTAATATGATTTATTAAGGCATTTATTTGAACTTGATTTAAAAAAACAAGCTCTTGCAATTGTTCATTGGTAGTTTTATTTAGGTTTATAGGATACTTTTTGTAGTAATTTAACCTATCTACCATTTCTGTATAATCAAATTCTTCGCCTAAATTTTCGGCAACCGATTCTATAATATACTCTATAATACCATCCACATTTTGGTTATAATTTGTAACAGGTTTTGGTGGTTTTTTTGTTTGCCCATAAGCAATGTTTAAACCTATTGCCAATATTAAAGTAGCTTTACCACATATTTTAAAATTCATAACCCAACGATATTTGAGGTGAATACCCTAATATTGGGTGCGAACTAATACCAAAATCAAATAATAGGTTTTCTAAAGCCAAACCAAATCCTACATATTGTTTAAAAGGGTTCATCGAAACTCCGCCCCTAACAGCAAAAGCTTTAATAATTTTGTATTCGATACCCGTTTTAAAGTCGGCCTCACTGTCTAATATTTTTTCAATTTCGGAGCTTAATATTAACCTATCAGAAAAAGTATAATTAGCACCAAACTGTATGTGTGCAGGTATAATTAAATCGGTACTTTCGGCATATTTACTCGAATTAGGGTTGGCAATATGTGCCCCTAACCATAAATTTTTTAAAGCTTGGTATTGTAAACCTACTTGTACACTAAATGCTTTAGTATTTCCATAATTATTTATTTGTAACTGGTGGTAATTAACTGTAATGGCGGTTAATAATTTAGGGCTAAAAGCTCGGGCTAGGGTTAAACCCGATTGTGTTTCTTTGTACGCATTTACACCATAGGACTGGAAAGATGCGCCAACTACATATTTATTAATTGGGATGGCAAATGCTGCCGATTTTGTAGAAATTTCCTTAATTAAAAATCTATTTTCATAAGCCAAAGATGCTACTGGATTTTTTATTAAAGCTATACCAGCTTGGTTTTTTTGTACGCTCCAAACATCTTGTAATGCAACACCAGCACCGCCCATAGCAGTAATTCGTGGGCCATTATTTACTTGAGATTTCGCACTAAAAAAAATAAACAACAGTGTAATTAGAAGTAACCTTTTCTTCATAAATTAAAGTTTATGTTAAAAGTAATATTCTAAAGTTAAATTAAAGTGATTAATTTAACATCTGTAAATGTTAATTACAAAAATTTATAATTAATTATGGTTTAAATATTTATTCGTCCTTATTCTCTTTTCCAAATAGCTTGTCTTTCTTTACAACCTCAACCAAAGTACCATCTTTTAACGTTTTTGATATTGCCGAATAAGGTGCGCTAATAACTTTTTGTCCATTTTTTAAACCCGAAATTATAATTATATTTTCGTCGTTTTGGATACCCGTTTTAACTTCTACCTGCTTCACTTTATTACCTTCAAGCACAAAAACATATTCTTTAACTTTAGTTTTAGTATTGTTTTTATCGTTTTGTTTGGTTTTAGCTTGAGGCTTATCACTTTGGTAATCGGCTTTATCATCTTCACGGGTTGTAACCGATTGTATGGGTATTATTATTCCTTTAGCTCGTTGAGTTTGAATATCAACAGTAGCCGAAAGCCCTGGTTTAAACGGAATTGTTTTAATATTTTTTTCATTTTGGTATGATGGAGTTAGTATCCTTACTTTTACGGCAAAATTGGTTACTTGGTCGGCAGTTGTACCTACTACAGTAGCCGAGTTGGCTATTTCGGTTACTACGCCTTTAAATTTTTTATCAATAAAAGCATCCACCTCAATTAATGCGGTATCGCCAAGGTGCAAGCGGTTAATGTCGTTTTCGTTTACATCAACATTTACTTCCATGCTATTAAGGTTGGCGATGCGCATAATTTCGGTACCCGTCATTTGTATAGTACCTACTACACGTTCGCCTTTTTCGACCGAAAGTTTAGAAACCACGCCATCTACTGGAGCGTAAATATTTGTTCTAGCTAAATTGTCGCCCGCTTCTTTTACCACAGCTGCCGATTGTTCTAACCCAAATTTGGCACCTACCAATCCTTGCCTCGCCGATTCGAGGTTGGTTAAAGCTACTGTAAATTCGGCTTTTGCTGCATCAAATTCGGCAGCAGAAAGTACTTTTTCGTTATACAAAGTTTTGCTGCGTTTAAACCTAGCTTCAATATTTTTAAAATTTGCTTCGGCCTGTAATATTTGTTGCTTGGCACTAGCTACACTGCTTTTTTGGGCGTTGTACGATGCTACTGTTCGCTCATATCCCGATATTAAAATATCTGGTTTTATTTTGCATAATAGTTGTCCTTTTTTTACCAAATCGCCCTCGGCTACATTAAGTTCTACAATTTCGCCCGATACTTCTGGACTTAGTTTAACTTCAACCTCGGGTTGTATTTTACCACTTGCCGATACAGTTTCAACAATTTCTTTTACTTGTGCTTTAGTAACGGCTACTTCAACTGTTTTACCTTTACCCACCCAACCTAGTTTATTGGCTACTACTGCCAATATAACCAGCAATGTTATGCCTATTAATAGGTTTCTTAATGTCTTGTTCATGTTGTTTTATTTTTATGGAGGAAAAAGGATAAATTAGAGTGCTAATGGTTTACCAAGATAAAAATCAATTACTTTGCCTCTAAAAAGTAAATCGTATTTAGCTTGTATTAAATCAAATTGTGCTTTGTTAAAAGCTGTTTGTGCTACATTAAGTTCAATGGAGTTTACCAAACCTACATCGTAACGTTTTTTATTTACATTAAATACCTCTGTCGATGATTCTAAAGCACTTTGCGTGGCCAAAAATCTAGTCTGAGCTGCCCGTAAATCTAAAACAGCTTGGTTAATTATTTTATTGAGATTGTTTTTGGCTAGCTGCTCGGTATTTCTGGCATCCTCTAATCTAATTTTAGCAATATTATAGCCAGCCCGTAATTGGTAATTGCTAAATATGGGAATTGATAAGTTGAAACCTAAAGACTGACCAAAGTTTCTATTCGTTATTTGATCTTGAAACGAAACTGGGATGTTACTTGTATAACCTGTATTAATACCACCTCCAAAACTTAGCGATGGATATAAACGCCCTTTGGCTACTTTAGCAGTATATTTTTGGGCTTCGGTATTATATTGTGCTAATACAACATCAGGAAAAACTTTTACTGCTTGGTCAAAAATTTCTTTGCTTTTATATTCGGCAATTAAAGATAAATCGGCAACCAATGGAGGTACTACTTCAATATTTGTTTCCGTATCCACTTCCATTAATTGTTGTAAATTTAAAATTGCTTGGTCGTAGGCATTTTGGGCATTGGTAACATTTAACTGATTGGTAGCCAATTGTGCTTTTGCTTGTGCCAAATCGGCAAGGGTATTATTACCTACTTTAAAGCGTTTATCAGCTACAGATAATTGGTTATTAGAAAGTTCTAATTGTTGTTGGCTAGCTACAATCAAATCTTTATTAGTTAATATTTGTAAATAAGTATTAACCACCGAAAGTGATAAATCGTTTTTAATTTTTTCAACGTTACTTTTATCAGATAATAATAAATTTTTGTTTTGTTTAATTTGGTTAAGTATGGTAAAGCCTCTAAAAAGTGGAATGCTACTCGATAATCTGCCATTTACTTGATCTACAGTGCTATTTAAAAGTTGACCAGATTGCTGATCAAAAAATAAACCAAATTGTCTTGTAGCGGAAGCATTGGCATCTACACTAGGTAATTGCTCGAAACGCGATTGTTTAAAGTTTTCATCTGATATTGCCGCTTGAAATGCTGCCTGTTTTATTTGCAGGTTATTGGCTAGGGTCAAATCAATCGCTTGGCGCAAATCAATTTTTTGGGTATTTTGAGAATATGCATTTGTAATACAAATTATTCCAATTAGGAATATAGTAATTCGTTTTAAGGTTATCGATTTAAAAATAAAATCGAATATTTTGTATTTAAACATAAATAATATTAAGCTTGTATATTTAACATTTTAAAATAAAAAAAATGTACTTTGTTAAAACCCCATGGTGGCTTAAAAAGTTTTATCCGCAATTAATTTGGAACAAAGCCCGTACCACTAAAACCATTTTTTTGACTTTTGACGACGGCCCTATACCCATTGTTACACCTTGGGTTATAAAAACTTTAAAAAGCTTTAACGCCAAAGCTACATTTTTTTGCATTGGCGATAACATACAAAAGCATTATGCTATTTTTTTACAGCTTAAAGCCGATGGCCATGCCATTGGCAACCACACATACAATCATTTAAAAGGTTGGGCTACCGCCGATGATGTGTATGTTAATAATTTTAACAAATGCCAAACTTTAACGCAAACCAATCTTTTTAGGCCACCTTACGGGAGGATAAAAAGAAGCCAGATTAGGGAAATTCAAAATTTAAAATTTAAAATTCAAAACCAGGAAAGTAAAAATTCAAAAATCAAAAATCAAAAACTTAATCAACAATTAACTACTAACTACTCTCCACTTTCTACTAACCACTCACTAGTCCCTACTACTACAAACTTTCCACTTGCCACTAACCACTTACCACTACCTAACCAAAAAATCATTATGTGGGATGTATTAAGTGGCGACTTTGATATAAAACTTAGTCCCGAAATATGTTTAAAACATGTTTTAAAACATACCGAAAATGGCAGTATAGTAGTGTTTCATGATAGTTTAAAAGCTTGGGATAGGCTGGAATATGTTTTGCCAAAAGCGTTAGCTTATTGGCAAAAATTAGGTTTTAAGTTTGAGGTTATTACATAAAAAATTTTGTTATAATTTAGGTTAGAGTTTTTTTTGCAATGTATAGATAGGTTATTGTAGAAAATAAAAGATTATTTAGCCAAAATCTAAGTTAAACTACCAGAAATAATTAACGAATTAACCCTTTTTTTATAGCCCAGATGGAAGCGGCACCCTGTTTTTAGGGCTTTGGGTTGTGGCCTTGTGTAAAAAAAAACAGTGTATAGAGGACAGCTGGAACACATTGAGTTAATTGCAAAAAACAATGTTTGCTCCAAAAAAGATTTAATTCATTTGTAATTAACTTAACTTTTATGGTATTATGGGAAATTTTAATTAATTTTTATAATTTTTATAGTGTTTTGATTTTGAGTATCTTATGCATATTTTGTTATAAAAAAATTAATAAGTGCATACATTGTGGAAAAAAAAGTATTTTAAAGTGAATATTAAAATATTAAAAATTCGTTTTTTTAAAAAAACGCACTACATTAGCATAATAAACAATATCCAAAACCATTTATTAATTTAATTGAAAAAATAAAATGAAAAAATTTGAAGAAGTAAAAAAATTAATTTCCGACTTAGAGGGCGATGCCGACAAATTTTACAACAAAGGTAACAGTGCTGCTGGTACAAGAGTTAGAAAAGCGATGCAAGACTTAAAAAACTTGTCTCAAGCTATCCGTTTAGAAGTTCAAGAAACAAAAAACAAAGAAGCAGGGAAATAATATTCTCTACCAATTAAAAACAAAAATGCCTTACTTGCTATGCAATTAAGGCATTTTTGTTTTTAATTACATAGCTATTAATTTTGTGTGCAATTTTTTAATTAAAATTGTTATTATTTATACGATTGTAAAATGATTCACGAGAATAACCATCAACTATTTAAACACATATTAGCTAAGCAAAAAAAATTAGACCTTGTACCTTCGAATGCTGTTATAGCTAATTGGGCGAAACAATTGATAGAGTTTTTATTTCCAGAACAAGCTACAAAACTATTTGTATCGGTAGAGGCTATGCAAGTAAAATTTGATGGCTTAGCTGCCGAACTTACCGCCATATTAAATGCTACAACCGCTTGCTATAATTGTAATAATGAAGAAAAAGTAAAAATTTTTTTTAAAAACGTACCCACTTTATATAAATTATTAAATACCGATATACATGCTTTATTAGAGGGCGACCCAGCGGCTTTAACCGAGTTTGAGGTAATACGTACTTACCCTGGCTTTTACGCGGTTTCTTTTTATAGAATTGCCCATGCATTATTAAAATTAGAAATACCGTTTTTGCCACGAATATTAACCGAATATGCACATACAGTTACAGGTGTAGATATTCATCCGGCTGCACAAATTGGCGAATATTTACATATAGACCATGGTACAGGCATTGTAATAGGCGAAACGGTAGTAATAGGAAATCATGTAAAAATTTATCAAGGCGTAACATTAGGTGCTTTAAGTGTCGAAAAACAAATGGCTGGCACTAAGCGGCACCCCACGGTAGGTAATAATGTGGTAATATATTCGGGGGCAACTATTTTAGGTGGCGAAACTATAATTGGTAACCATAGCATTATAGGTGGCAATGTATGGCTAACCCACAGCGTTGCCGATTATGCAAAAGTATATCACGAAAGTGGCACAAAAATTATAACCTTAGAAAGCTAATTATGGCAGGCATTTTAGATTTAATAGGAAACACACCTTTGGTAGAAATTAAAAAGCTAAACCCCTACCCTAACGTTAAAATATATGGAAAACTTGAGGGCAATAACCCGGGCGGAAGTGTAAAAGATAGGGCAGCTTATAATATGATTAGTAGTGCTTTACAGCGAGGTGAAATAAATAAGAACACTAAACTTATTGAGGCTACCAGTGGCAATACAGGGATTGCTTTGGCTATGATAGCATCGTTATATAATTTACAAATAGAGTTAGTTATGCCTGCTAATTCAACCCGCGAACGTACATTAACCATGGAAGCCTATGGTGCAAAGGTTACCCTACTTGAAAGTATTGAAGCTTGCCGAGATTATGCCGAAGAAAAAGCTCAAAAGGGTAATTATTATTTGTTAAACCAGTTTGCCAACCCCGATAATTACTTGGCACATTACAAAACCACTGGGCCCGAAATTTGGCGAGATACTGATGGTACAATTACCCATTTTGTAAGCTCGATGGGTACAACTGGTACTATAATGGGTAACTCGATGTTTTTAAAAGAACAAAATCCCAATATCAAAATTGTAGGTTGCCAACCTACCGAAGGCTCCAGCATACCCGGCATACGTAGGTGGCCAGCAGCTTATTTGCCCAAAATATTTGATGCAACTAGGGTTGATAAAATTATGGATGTAAGCGAGCTGGAAGCTATTGCGATGACTCGAAAATTAGCAAAACAAGAAGGTATTTTTGCAGGTATGAGTTCGGGTGGTGGCTTGCATTGTGCCTTAAAGCTAGCCGCCGAGTTAGAAAATGGTGTTATTGTGTTTATAGCCTGCGACCGTGGCGATAGGTATTTGAGCGGGAATTTGTTTGGGTAAAAATGGGATTGGATACGTTTTATTAAGGTAATTGGATAAAAATAATTTAATAACTGAGATATTAGTTTTGTTTAATTTATATATAGGATTTATGAAAAGATTTTTTATTACGATTTTAACAAGCATTTTGTTCATCGCAACTTATGCACAAACAAATAACAATTTTATTAAAGATAAATTTATAGCTAAAGGCGATACTTTGCCGCTTAGAATTTTATATCCACAAAATTTTGATGCAACCAAAAAATATCCCGTAATATTATTTTTGCATGGTAGTGGAGAACGTGGAAATGATAATAAAAAGCAATTGGTACATGGCGGTAAAATGTTTTTAGAAGATAATTTTAGGGAAAACTACCCTGCAGTAGTAATATTTCCTCAATGTGCTAATGACAGCTATTGGGCAAATGTAAAAATATTTTCAAATGAAAAAAGTAATGAAAAATTTGATTTTAAGACTAGTGGTAGGCCAACAAAAGCTATGCAATTGCTTACTAAATATGTAAATGAGTTACAAAAATTATCATACTTAGATGAAGATAGATTTTATATTGGAGGACTTTCGATGGGCGGTATGGGTACCTATGAATTATTGAGGAGGGAAACAAAAACTTTTGCAGCAGCTTTTATTATATGCGGTGGCGACAATATCAATAACGTTAAGAAATATTACAAAGTACCTTTATGGATTTTCCATGGAGAAAAAGATGATGTAGTAAATTCACAATACGCAAATGATATTGCTAAGGAATTAGAAAAAAGAAACGCTGCTTATAAACTTACCATTTATCCAAATACAAACCATAATAGCTGGGATATGGCTTTCGCCGAAAAAGACTTAATGCCATGGCTTTTTTCGCATAAAAAGGATTAAATGTAAGATTAAAAGGATTTTATTTTTAGGATAGTATTGATCTTAAATTTATAATATAATTTTAGTTTTTAAAATGATGTTTTTTGTAAATAAATTAGAGATTAATTTTAATTACCAATGTCTTATTAAAAAAGGTTTTTAGAATTTATAAATAAAAACACTAAAACTACATTAAAGATGTTTTAAAAATTTTCATCGGTTTTTACAGGTGCCGCATCTGGATTGTATTCGTAGCGTTTTTCTTCAACTTCTTGATTTTGTTTAACATAATCTACAATCTCTAACAACCCTTCGGTAAATTTTTCAAAATCTTCTTTGTATAAAAATATTTTATGTTTAACAAAAACTCCATCTTCTAACCGTTTTTTACTTTCGGTGATGGTAACATAATATTCATTAGAACGTGTGGCTTTAACATCAAAAAAATAAGTTCTTTTGCCTGCCCTTACCTTTTTAGAATATACTTCTTCTCTATCTTTGTTTTCGTAATCTCCCATTTTGTTTTAACCGTAAAATAAATTTTTATGTGCGGTTAAATAAAGAAATAAAATATCAAAGTTCCAAATAGTATTTTATTAAAAAATTAGAATATTTCGTTATCGTTACATATATGACTTGAATCCATATTTTATTAAAATTAACTAAACTAAAATATGGGTTTCGAGAAGCTGGAGTTTGTATAAATTTGCATACTCACCATTGTAATCTAACAATTGCTGGTGTGTGCCTTGTTCAATGATGCTACCATTATCCAAAAAAATAATATTATCGGCATTTTTTATGGTAGAAATTCGGTGAGCAATAATGACACTTGTTTTGTTTAGCATTAAAACTGATAAATTATTTAAAATATCTTCTTCAGTTTGGGTATCAACTGCCGACAAGCAATCATCAAAAATAAGTAAACTTGGCGTGTTAATAATGCCTCTAGCAATTGAAATTCGTTGTTTTTGCCCTCCCGAAAGCGTAACTCCTCTTTCACCAATAAATGTATCAAACTGTTTTTCAAAACCCATAATATTATGGTAAACAGCTGCATTTTGGGCGGCATTTATAACTTTAGGCATATCTACAAAATCGTTCGCAAAAGCAATATTGCGGGCAATGGTATCCGAAAATAAAAAAACTTCTTGCGGCACAAAACCTGTTTGACTTCGATAATTATCTAAATTTATATGTTTAATATTTTTATCATCTATAGTAATTTCGCCGCTGCTTACATCGTACATGCGCATTAATAAATTAGCAATTGTAGATTTTCCGGATCCTGTTTTACCCACTATAGCTAATACAGATCCTTTAGAAATATCAAAAGAAATATTTTTTAAAGCTTTAATTCCCGTTTCGGGATAGGTAAATGATACGTTTTTAAAACTAATATTGCCTTGTATTTTGTACTTATCTAAATTTGGGGTTACAATTTCGGGTGTGGTTTTTAAAAATTCGTTTATTCGTTTTTGCGATGCTGCCCCTCTTTGAACTAAAGATGTTACCCATCCTAAAGTTGTAATAGGAAATGTAAGTTGGTTTACATAAACAATAAATTCAATAATATTTCCTGATGTTATCGTACCAGCTATTACCTGCAAGCCGCCTACATAAATAGTTATAATGGTGCTTAAACCTACCATCATCAGCATTAGCGGAAAAAATAACGCTTGGGTTTTTACTAAATCAAGCGATTCTTTTTTATACTTTTTACTTTCGGTGTTAAAACCAATACTTACAAAACGTTCTCTAGCATAAGATTTTATTACTCTTATGCCCGAAAATGTTTCTTGAACATACGATGATAATGTGCTTAAACGTTGTTGAATTTTTCCACTTTTAACGTTAATCAATCGGTTTACTTTGTAAATACCAAACACCAAAATAGGGAAGGGAAGCAAGCAATATAAAGTTAGTTGTACATTCACACTTAACATAGCCGTAATTGTGAGGACAAATAGTACAGCAGTATTTATAGTGTACATAACAGCTGGCCCTACGTACATTCGCACCCGCCCTACATCTTCTGTAGCCCTGGCCATTAAATCGCCTGTATTGTTACGCCTATAAAATGATATGGAAAGTTGCTGGTAATGGTTATAAATTTCGTTTTTTAAATCATACTCAATATGCCTGGAAGTTAAAATGATTGTTTGCCGCATAAAAAACAAGAACATGCCTCTTACTAATGCCAACAATAATACTATTACTCCAAATAATAATAAGCTATTGCCAAACAAATTATAAATAACTATTTGCCTGTTAAAACCATTAAAAAGTTGATATAGAGCAATGTTTTCGCTTACCAAATCAAATGCTAAACGTATAACCTGTGCGGGCAATACGGCAAAAATATTTGATAAAATAACAAATAAAGCACCTGGCAATAATATTTTTCGGTACTTATAAAAAAATTTATTAAGGTAAGCTAGCTCTTTCATTTAATTTTTTGGTTCAAACTTATAAAGTTAGAATCTATTTTGTATTAAAGTTTGATTAATAAAACTAGGTATTTTATAGCTAATAGCTTAAACGATTTTAATTATAAGATGTTTGATTTTGTTTAATAATATTTATTTAGGGTATGTTAAAGAGTATTTTTAGAATTTAACATACAATTTTTATTAAAAAATATAATTAACTAAAATCGCTAAAACTAAAATTGTAGTCTAGCAAATCATAAAATATTGAAATATTGTTTAAGTTATACTTTAATCAAAACATTTTTTTGAACTTAAATTGTTTTTAAAACCGTGTATTAAATAAATTATTTTTTTAGAGCGCCATTACGTTATGCTTATTTTGATTTAATTGTTGATTTTTATGTGACAACTTTTCCATTGTTAACCTCGCCATTAAATAACTCACTGTTGATTCGGCTCCTTGGTTAAGATTTACATAGTTTTCTTCTAAGCCGTCATAACAGCCACCGGTACAGGGGTTATAAATAATTTGATGTAAATGATTATTACCTAAAAACCAATTAAAAGCGATGTGCATTTTATTAATATAATCTTCATCTTTAAAAACATCGTAAAACTTACTTAATGCCAATATATTGTAAGCCACATCTATAGGTTGTTCGCCACCAATTATGGGCTCTCCTATTTCTTTGCCTTTATACAACCAACCTTTATTAGAAATTACATTTATACTGTTTTGATTAAATATTTTGGATAATAAAAATTTAAAAGTTGAATGAGCAATTATTTTATATTCTTTATTACCAGTTGCCAACCAAGCACACAGTATTGCCTCAGGTAAAATACTGTTGCCGTAAGTTAAATAACTCTCGTACCATTGCCAATTCTCAGTTGCTTCATGTTTGTACATTTGTACTAGCCTATCAGCAAGTTTAGTAATTAAAACATCATGCGAATTATTTTTTGTGTTTAATTTACTGTAATACAATCCTTTAATAATAAAAGCCATAGCTCTTGATGAATGAATTTTCTCAATATTTATTAAAGCTGATTGCATAACTTTTGTGGCTGTTATTACCAAATGCTGTGGCAGTATATGCCCTATAGAAATTAAATATCCTAAGGCCCATATTGCTCTTCCGTTAGAATCTTCCAAGTTTTCACCATCATTTTGTTTAGTAAACTCCTTAAATTCACTAACATAATTTAAAAAATTACCGTTAGATTGTAAACAAAATTTAATATAGTACAAGTAAATTTCAATATATTTTAAATCCTCTTCGTTGTTTGATAATTCAAAATGTTGGCACATGGCCACCATTGCCCTTGCATTATCATCAATGGTGTAGCCCGAATTTATATCAGGTTGGTTAATGATAGAAAATTGTATCATACCGAAACTGGTAGTGAGATGTTTAATATGATTTAGATTTATATTTGGCGTATTATATTGTAAATAAAAATTGGTAGATGCTGTTTTTTCGAATAATATTGCATGTGCAATTGCTGTATTTTCCCAAGCTGTAGACGCCATTCGGTGTAAACTATTTAAACTAATTATTTTTCTTAAATTATCATCACCTAATAAATTATTAACAGCTTTTGCTAAGTGTTTGGGGTTCTCAAAATCAATTAAAATGCCTGTATCGTTTTTAAGTACCTCTTTAGCATGGGGTATAGGAGTTGAAATTACTGCACAACCACTACTAATTGCATACGAAAAAGTGCCACTAACTGCCTGATAAGGGTCTTTAGATGTAAACAAGTATATATCTGTTAATTGTAAATACTCTAGCAAATTATCCAGTGATAAAAAACTATTTACAAATCTTACGTTGTCTTCAAGCTCGAGTTTTTTTATTTTTTCTTTCAAAAAATTTCGATATTTTTCTCCTTCGTTTTTATGTACGGATGGATGTGTTTTGCCAATTATTAAGAATACAACTTTTGGATTTTTTTGTTTGATAGCTGGTAAAGCATCTAAGGTAGTTTCAATATTTTTGCCTTCGCTTAACAAACCAAATGTTGCCAATACCTTTTTGTCTATTAAGTTATACTTTTCTTTAAGTAATTTTTTATCCAATTGCGGTACCAAATGAGTACCATGCGAAATAATATTAATTTTAGAAGCGGGTATATTGTATTGATTTAACAATATTGATGACGATGAATCTGTCATAACAATTATTGAAACGGCTTGATTAGCAATTTGATCAACTTTAATCTTTAAATTTTCAGAAGGATTAGGTAATACCGTATGAAATACTATTACTATTGGCTTTGTAATTGATTTTAAAAATTCGATAAAATTAGACTCTCTATTACTAAAAAAACCAAACTCATGCTGAATAATCACAGTTTTTATAGCATCTTCGTTATTTATACTTAAAACCAAAGAAACGTAATCTTCAACATTATCGGTATTTAAAATGTATTTAACTTCATCGGCATTGTAAGTATGTTTTTCGTTATCACTTTCTAAAGCACAAACCTTACTTGTAAATGAGCGGCTAAATTTATTATTAAATGCCTTTATTAAATCTTGAGAATAAGTAGCAATACCACACTCACGAGGTGGATATGAATTGATAAATAAAATTTCGGGTAATATTTTTATCATTTTTGGTTTTTGGGCTGTATTTATATTATTATTGATTGTGTTTTTGAAATTTGTATTTGTTGCAAACTTATTTATTGTTTCAGTTTTCATATTTATAAATATTAGAAATTATAATTTTTTGACCATAGACTATTTTTGCTTCATAAGATACTAATTTTCTTAAAGTTTAATTACAAACTGACTAATAATATTTTTATTAATCGCTAGCAAACAAAAAAGGGTTGTTTAAAATAAACAACCCTCAGTAAATTAGCTTAACACTTATATTTAGTAAGCTGTTTTTAATTCTACCCGGCGATTTTTAGCTCTACCAATGGCAGTATTATTATCTGCAATTGGTTTAGTTTCTCCGTAACCTACCGCCGCTAATCTAGATTCCATAAGCCCTTTACCCATTAAATAAGTTTTTACGGCTTCGGTACGTTTTTGCGATAAAGTTAAATTATAAGCATCATTACCTTGGCTATCAGCATAACCTTCAATAGTTAAAATAGCACCTTCATATCTTTTCATAATACTAGCTAATTCATCTAACTGAACCAATGATGCAATTTTAAGTTTATCACTATTAGTTTCGAAAAATATTTTACTTCCAATCTGTGTTATTCTTTTAATATCAACTTTGGTAATTTCGGGACAACCCTTGTTAGCTATTGTTCCTTTAATAGTTGGGCAACGATCTTCATTATCAGCAACTCCGTCATTATCACTATCAGGACAACCTTTAAATACCGCTAAACCAGCTACATCAGGACATGCATCTTCTTCGTTTATAACGCCATCTTTATCATTATCCAAAGAACAACCTAAACTGTCAACTTTGTAACCATCTTTTGTACCTGGACATTTATCATTAATATCTGCAACTCCATCTTTATCACTATCAGGGCAACCTCTTAATGAAACTATACCAGCTACATCCGGACAAAGATCATCCTTGTCGGCAACGCCATCCATATCTTTATCTGGGCAGCCTTTTAAATTGCTTACACCTGCTAATTCTGGACATTCGTCCATATAATCTGCAACTCCATCTTTATCACTATCAACTGGACAACCATTTTTATCAACTTTTATATTTGGCGGAGTATTTGGACATTTATCAAGTCTGTCTGCAACACCATCATTATCTGCATCTTTTTTATTCCCAAAATTAAATGACAATCCGGCACTGTGAAATAGATAAGCATCGTTACTACCAGCTATAATAGCATCTCTTTTATCAGTATTAGAGTACATGAAAGTTTGTTGTACGTTAAGCATAACTGCGGGGCCTAATTTAAAGTTAATACCTCCACCGAATGAAGGTGCAGCGTAATCAACATTTTCTTTGTTAATATCTAAATTTCTGTCAAATAATATAGCGCCACCGCCCACCATAACATATGGCCTAATTGGCGATGCTGGGCCCAAAATGTTAAATCTGAAATTTATTGTGGCAGTAGTAATATCGGTGCTTGATCTTCCAGTTGGACTGTTAAAACCAACTGAACCTTTAGTAGCTAAAAAACTAACATCCAAATGTTTTACAATATACCTAGATACCGAAAGACCACCAAAGGCGTAAAAAGGCATATCGGTTTTATAAAAATCGTTCGTAAAATCACCTCTAAATTGGGTGGCACCACCGTGTAAACCTATGTTCCATTTTTTGTCAGGCGTTTGTGCCTTTGTAACAATTGTACATGCAATAATAACTCCTGCAAGTATTAATAATTTTTTCATAACTATAATTTTATTTTTAATAAGATACAAATATGAGCAAGTACTGAGGGTTGTTTGTTACACAATAATTACAATAAGTTATACTATTTACTTTAAAGTTTCTATAAATATTTTGGCTTTAAATCATTTCAACATGAATTATAATGTGTAATGTAATTAGTTAAACGAAAAATTATTTTCAATTAAAAATTATTAATCTTTGATTAAATTTTTCAAAATAAATTTTGGTGCAAAAAAAAACGGTATGGGTTATAAACCATACCGTAATTATTTATTTTTATTATAAATTTAATAAGCCATATTATTCATAGCTTTTAATTTAAGCTTATCATAGTTTAATAATGTTAGCTGCTGTTTAATTATTGATACAAGATTCGTAGTTAAGTATTCAATATCTTCAAATAAAACTTCCACGTACGTTTCTGTAGCATGTAACTCTCCAAACTCACAAGAACTTATAATATCATCAGTGTTATTACATGTGAGTACCGCTTTTACATCCATCCAAACTCTAAAAAATTTACCAGCTGTTTTTGTTTTATCCGTTGGTGTACCTCCTAATTTTTCGATTTCTGCCGATAATTCTTTTTTACAATTTAAGCTGGTATGTTTTAAAAGTTCAAAAAACGATTTTAAACTTAACTCATCAGTCTCTTTCGAAGCTGATGAGTAACCTTCGATTCTGTCATTGTTGATTTGTACCAATTTGTTAAGTACATCAATCGTTTTTTCATTTTCCATTATCTCAAATTTAGTGTAGGCTGTGTTTCATATCACATTATGTAGGGTCATTTGCTGTTTCAAAACTCGAGAAAATTGTTGCGTTATTTGTTATATAATTATTATATAAGATTATATAATTCACATATTATTAATTGATTTAGGTTAATTAAAGTATTATAAATATTCTTAATTCTGCTTATCGGCTTTTATGCAAAATAATAATTCTTTAACAAAAGCGGAGGCCATTTTATCCATATTTTGCTTATCGTTTGCTACGCCTGTTTCGTCGAAAGCATCTTGTACGGCGGGTACTGGAAACATGGCAGGTATAGTCCAGGCTTTTATTTTCCATAATGTAAATTGCAGTGATAGCATTACTTGCATTCCTCCAAATTGGCCACTCGAAGCAGTAATTATGGCAATAGGTTTATGGTGCCATTCTTCATACAAAAGATCGATTACATTTTTTAAACTGGCTGGATATCCTCCGTTATACTCTGGTGTAATGATAATTATACCGTCTGATGACCTTATCCTCTCTGCAAAATCTAATACATTATCTGCTGGATTATCTTGAAATTGCAACCTTTCTTCAAACAATGGAAAATTGTACGCTTTTAAATCCAAAATTTCGGAAGTTGCTAATTTATTTTGCTTTAAATAATTTTCAAAATATAACGCTACCCGATGGCTATTACGCCCTATTCTTATGCTTGATGAGATAATAGAGATATGTGACATATATAAAGTTTAGTTTTATAAAGGTCATATATTGTGGCTTGTTATTTGTTATACAATTTTGTTAAAGCTTTACAACATTCACAGTTTGTGTATTATAAATATGAAAGCACATAATATTTTTGGCATTTTATTTTTTTTAGATTTAAGAAATAAATGCAATTTTCAAGTTTATGACTGTCTGTTAAAAGAATTTAATATTATCAAAAAAGAGAGAAATAACAGGAATTTTTATAAACCAACAGAAAAAAAATTTACTTTAACAATTTAAAATTTTTAACAAAAAAAAATCCTTCAACTTGAATTTAGTTGAAGGATTTTTAAACAAAATTTATATTATTTATCCATACGAGTTTTCATACATGTCTACAGCGTCTTTACTTTCTAATACAGAGTGTCCCATTAAAAATTGATCAACCTTTCGGGCTGCTTCTCGCCCTTCGGATATTGCCCATACCACCAATGATTGGCCACGGCGCATATCTCCAGCTACAAAAACTTTACCTACATTGGTTCTAAAGTCTCCTTCTTGGGCATCTACATTTTTACGACTATCCACATTAACGCCTAATTGCGCTAACATACCATCGTATTGAGGATTAACAAAACCCATAGCTAAAAATACACGTTCGCATGGAATTTCTCTAACAGAGTTTTCAACTTCTTTAAATTTGGTTGGTCTTCCTAAAAAATCGGTTTCCCACTCTACATCTACCAGCATTAAACCTTTTAAATTACCTTCGCTGTCGCCAATAAATTCTTTGGTATTTACACCCCAGTGTCGTTGGCAACCTTCCTCGTGTGAACTGGTAGTTTTTAATATCATTGGATATTGCGGCCAAGGCATACCCAAGTTACGCTCTTTAGGTGGCTGCACCATTAACTCAAATTGTAATATAGATTTAGCACCTTGTCGGTTTGATGTTCCTACACAATCCGAACCTGTATCGCCTCCACCTATTACCACCACATTTTTGTCGGTAGCTAAAATATCTTCTTGTTGCACTGCTAAACTACTTACTCTTTTATTTTGCTGTTTTAAAAACTGCATAGCGTAGTAAACACCTTTTAATTCCCTTCCGGGGATAGGCAAATCGCGAGGCACTGTAGAGCCACCCGCTAAAATTACAGCATCAAAATCTTTTACTAAATCGTTGGCATCTATATCTTTACCGATTTCGGTATTACATTTAAACACTATACCGCTGTCTTCCATTACCTTAATGCGGCGTTCTACAACATTTTTTTCTAGTTTAAAATCCGGAATACCGTAGCGCAATAAACCACCCGGCTTATCGTCTCGCTCAAAAACCGTAACTGCATGTCCTACTTTAATTAATTGTGCAGCAGCAGCTAAACCTGCTGGGCCACTGCCAACAACAGCAATAGATTTACCCGTTTTTAGTATCGGAGAATTACCTTTTACCAATCCTTTAGAAAATGCTATTTCTATAATATGTTTTTCGATTTCCTCAATGGCTATTGCAGGCTTATTTATACCTAATACGCATGCCGCTTCGCATGGTGCTGGGCAAATACGGCCAGTAAATTCTGGAAAATTATTTGTAGAGCTTAAAATTTCATACGCTTCTTCCCAATTTTTTTTATAAACTGAGTCGTTAAACTCGGGTATAACATTCCCCAGCGGACAACCCGAATGGCAAAAAGGTATGCCACAATTCATACACCTAGCTGATTGTTGGTTTAATTTTTCATCGCTGTAAAGCCCAACAAATTCTTTATAATTTTTTTTACGCTCAAGCGGAGAAACTTTTTCAGGAAGCTCTCTTCCATAATCCATAAACCCTGTTATTTTTCCCATTTTTTTAGCTTGTTTTTTGAAATTGTTTTTTTTCTGATAATACTCTTTTATATTCTTTAGGGAATACTTTTATAAATTTAACCGATTCGTCGCCCCAGTTATTAATTAAATATTCGGCTGCATTACTTCCAGTTAAAATATAATGTTTTTTCAATAATGCAATAATTTGCTCTTCATCTTGTGGCGATAATGGGTCTAAATCAACCATTTCCATATTGCAATTTTCAACAAATTTACCGTCCACATCGTAAATCCAAGCAATACCTCCACTCATACCTGCTGCAAAATTACGGCCTGTTTTACCTAAAATTAAGGCTTTACCACCAGTCATATATTCGCAACCATGGTCGCCAACTCCTTCAACAACGGCAACTGCACCCGAGTTACGAACAGCAAATCTTTCACCAGCTAATCCTCTTATAAATAACTCGCCCGATGTTGCTCCGTATAATACTACGTTACCAACTATAATGTTTTCTTCGGGGGCAAAAGTGCTTTCTTTAGCAGGATAAATAGCTATTTGTGCACCCGAAAGGCCTTTTCCTACATAATCATTTGCCTCACCTTCAAGCTCGAACGATAAACCCTTAGCTGCAAATGCACCAAAACTTTGGCCAGCCGATCCTGTAAATTTATAATTAATTGTATTATCGGGTAAACCTAGCGAACCATATTTTTTGGCAATTTCGTTTGATAAAAGTGTACCAATAGTTCTATCAGTATTTTTAACTGCGAATGCGCCAAATACGGGTGTCTTGTCTTCTATCGCAAGTTTTGCTTCTTCTAAAAGTTTCCAATCTAAAATATCGGCCATGCCATGGTCTTGGCTTTCGCTATTGTATAGCGTTAATCCTTTGGGATTAAATACGGGATATAATATTCCTGATAAATCAACTTTTTTGGCTTTCCAATGCTTGATATTATCTCGTTTTTTCAAAAATTGTACCCTACCCACCATTTCGTTAATAGTTTTAAAGCCTAACTCGGCCATAATTTCTCTTAACTCTTCGGCTAAAAAGTTGAATAAATTTACTACATGCTCGGGTTTACCACTAAAAAGTTTTCTTAAATCGGGATCTTGAGTGGCAACACCTACTGGGCAAGTATTTAAGTGACATTTGCGCATCATAATACATCCTCCAGCAACCAATGCTGCGGTGGCAACGCCCCATTCCTCGGCACCTAATAATGCGGCAATGGCTAAATCTTTACCTGTTTTTAATTGTCCATCGGTTTGTAATACTACCCTACTTCGTAATTTGTTTTTCACCAATGTTTGGTGAGCTTCTGCCAAGCCTAACTCCCAAGGTAAACCTGCATGTTTTACCGAACTTATTGGCGATGCACCTGTACCGCCATCGTAGCCTGCAATTAAAATTACATCGGCATGTGCTTTGGCTACACCTGCTGCAATAGTTCCTACACCTGCTTTTGAAACTAGTTTAACATTAATTCGGGCAGCTCTATTGGCATTTTTTAAATCAAAAATTAGTTGTGCTAAATCTTCAATAGAATAAATATCGTGGTGTGGCGGTGGAGAAATTAAGCCTACACCAGGTGTTGAGTGACGTACCCTTGCAATCCAATCATCTACTTTATGGCCAGGTAATTGTCCACCTTCGCCAGGTTTTGCACCTTGCGCCATTTTAATTTGTAATTCATCTGCATTGGATAAATAATTTATGGTAACACCAAATCTGGCGGATGCTACTTGTTTTATAGCCGACCGCATCGAATCGCCATTAGGCATAACGTCGTAACGCATTTCGTCCTCGCCACCTTCGCCAGTATTACTTTTTGCACCAATTCGGTTCATGGCTATGGCTAAAGTGCTGTGTGCCTCGTGTGATATAGAACCAAACGACATGGCACCTGTTGCAAAACGTTTCATAATATTTGCAGCAGGCTCAACTTCATCAATAGAAATAGATTCGCGGTGATGTGCAAAACATAACAACCCTCTAATAGTGTATAATTTGTCGGTTTGTTCGTTTATTACTTTGGCATATTTTTTATATACCTCATAGTTATTAGTTCGGGTAGCGTGTTGTAATAAATGTACCGTTTCGGGGTTAAATAAATGTGCTTCGCCTCGGCGTTTCCACTGATAAATACCACCTTCATTTAGCAAATGTTGGTTGTTATCTTCACCAGCAAAGCCAGTAACATGTTTCATTAATGCTTCTTTAGCCAAGTCATCCAGGCCCATACCTTCAATACGGGTAATACCTCCTGTAAAGTGTTTTTTAACTACTTCTTTATTGATGCCTAAAATTTCGAATACTTGCGAGCCATGGTATGATTGTAAGGTTGATATTCCCATTTTAGAAAATATTTTTAACAATCCATCGCAAATGGCTTTAATATAATTTTTAGATAATTTTGCACTATCATAAGTGGTTTCTAATTTACCCTCTTTGTGCATGGTTTCAATAGAGGCTAGTGCCAAATAAGGATTTATCGCAGTAGCGCCAAAAGCTAGTAAACAAGCAAAATGGTGCACTTCCCAAAGGTCGCCAGCTTCTACTACTAAGCCTACCGCACCCCTACAACCTTGTTTAATAAGGTGATGATGAACTGCCGAAACAGCCAATAATGAAGGTATAGGTGCGTGGTTTGAATCGATAGCTCTATCAGATAATATTAAAACCTGAAACCCATCATTTACTGCATCTTCAGCGTATCGGCATAATCTTTCGATACCTTTTTGTAATGCACCAGGTAATCCATCAGCTTTAAAATAAGTTTGTAAAGTTTTAGAATGGAATAAACCCGTATCTATGCTACGCAATTTTTCGAGTTCGTAATCATTTAAAATAGGCTGTTTAAGGGTAACACAATGGCAGTGCATTTTGTCTTCATCCAATATATTGCCATTATTACCTATAAAAGTAGCCAAACTCATTACTAACCTTTCACGAATAGGATCGATTGGTGGATTGGTTACTTGAGCAAAAAATTGTTTAAAATAACTTGAAATATGTTGCGGACGGTCGGATAACACGGCCAAAGGTACATCGGATCCCATAGAGCCAATAGGTTCTTTGCCATCAACAGCCATGGGTTTAACTATAGTTTCTAAATCTTCGCGGCTGTAACCGAATACTTTTTGGTAACGGTAAACCGATTCTTTAGACAAACCAGTAAAAGAAACTCTAGGCTCGGGCAATTGTTCGATATTTATTTTATAGTTTTCTAACCAGCGCCCATAAGGCTGTAGGCTAGCAATACTTATTTTGATTTCTTCGTCGGTTATTATTTTACCTTTTTCGGTATCAATTAAAAACATTTTACCCGGCTGTAAACGCCCTTTATTTAATACTGTTTTTTCATCAATAGCTAAAACACCCGCTTCAGAGGCTACAATGACTGTACCTTCGTTAGTAATTAAATAACGTAATGGACGCAATCCATTTCTATCTAATAAAGCACCTATTAATTTACCGTCGGTAAAGGTTAATGCTGCTGGCCCATCCCAGGGCTCCATTAATGTGGCATGAAACTCATAAAATGCTTTTTTTAGTGGATCCATTAATTCGTTTCCATCCCAAGCTTCGGGTACAAGCATCATCATTACATGTGGTAACGAACGGCCACAGTGCATTAATAGTTCTACTATATTATCTAAACAAGCTGAATCGGATTGGTTATCATCAATTACGGGCATTAACATTTCCATTTCTTCGCCAGTAAAATATTGCGAAGCATAAGATTTTATTCCCGCATAAAACCAATTTAGGTTACCTGTTAATGTGTTTATTTCGCCATTATGTGATAAATATCTAAACGGTTGTGCTAGTTTCCAAGATGGAAAAGTATTTGTTGAAAACCTTGAGTGAACCATTCCAAAGGCAGAAATTACGCGACTATCGGATAAGTCGTTATAATATTGGCGTACTTGGTAGGTAGTTAATTGGCCTTTGTAAACTATTATTTTGCATGATAATGATACAAAATAACAATGTTCGGTTGGAGATTTAAAATTTTCTTTAACGCTTTTAGTTATTAAACGCCTAAAAACATATAATTTTCTTTCAAAATCTTCATCATTAAGTATTGCTGCTGGTTTTTGAATAAATATTTGATTAATAATAGGTTCAACCTCTAATGCGGTTATACCAATTTTACTTGAATTTACTGGAACTTTACGATAACCTAAAATATGTAAGCCCAATTTTTGGGCACAATTGCTAATGGTTTTTTTTAATGATTTTTTTAATGTTGTATCGTTAGGAAAAAATATCATACCAACGCCATAATCGCCTGGTTCGCCAATATTTATTTCTAGTGAAGTACATTCTTCTAAAAAAAACTCGTGAGGTAATTGTAGTAATAACCCAGCACCATCGCCCGATAGTGGGTCGCAACCACATGCTCCCCTATGCTCCATATTTTCAAGTATGGTAAGTGCATTAAGTACAATATCATGTGTTTTGTTCCCGTTTATATGCGTAATAAAACCTGTTCCACACGCATCGTGTTCAAAATTAGCATTGTATAATCCCTCTTGGATATTTTCTGATTGGTTCATTAAAATAAATTAATTTTGTTGAAGATTTATTACTAAAGTACGAATAATTAAAATAAAAAATTAAAACTTAATAAAAATTACACTATTTAAAATGATTGTCGTATTTTATGTGTGCATAATATATTATTTGCAAATAATTGCTAAAAAAATTTAAAAATATACAATTTGTATAAAAGTCTATTTGCTTAATATTTAACTATAAATTATTAATAAACATAACTTATATTTCGATAAAATTGTTTTTTAAAATATTAAAATTGGTAATTTGATTAGTTAAAGAATAAAAAAAAACAATAAATGTTTATTAATTAGCATGTAAAAGCTAGTTTTAACCAAAATTTAATAAAATGAATAAAGCAGTTTTTTTGGACAGAGATGGGGTTATAAATAAGGAATTGGGCGATTATGTATGCAGGTTTGAAGATTTTGTAATTCACGAGCACAATTTTGAAGCTTTGCGTATGCTTCAAAAAAAAGGATATTTATTAATTATTGCTACCAACCAAGGCGGTATAGCCAAAGGATGGTACACCGTTGAGGAGTTAAATAAAATGCACCAACATTTAATTACTGTATATAAAAATAACGGTATTGAACTTGCCGATATTTATTATTGCCCACATCATCCTTTATTTACTGGCGATTGTGATTGCCGTAAACCTAAGCCAGGAATGTTACTAAGAGGAATCGAAAAATTTAATTTAGACCCTGCTGCAAGTTATTTTATTGGAGATAAAGTTACCGATGTACAAGCGGCTGATGCAGCTGGCGTTAATGGTATTTTAATTGATATAGACCAACCTTTAGGGGAAATTTTGGAATTGATTGCTTAATGATTTTTAATACCTTTTCCTTGATGCGTGATTTTACGCATCAAGGAAAAGGTATTAAAAAATAAAACTTATCTTAAAAATTACCTATCCTCTATTTTAACAAAATCCCTATTTACTTCGCCTACATATATTTGGCGTGGGCGACCAATAGGTTCTTTATTTTCTCGCATTTCTTTCCACTGGGCAATCCATCCAGGTAAACGGCCCAAAGCAAATAGTACTGTAAACATTTCTGTAGGAAAACCTAAAGCCCGGTAAATTATGCCAGAATAAAAATCGACGTTAGGATATAGTTTTCGGGAAACAAAGTATGGATCGTTGAGAGCTACTTCTTCTAATTTTTTGGCAATATCTAAAACTGGGTCGTTAATGCCTAATTTTTCTAAAATATCGTCACAAGCTTTTTTAATAATTTTTGCTCGAGGATCGAAGTTTTTGTAAACTCGGTGGCCAAAACCCATTAAACGGAACGAATCGTCGGGACTTTTAGCTTTATTTACCCATTTATCCACATCGCCACCATCGTTTTTAATTTGTTCGAGCATTTCTATAACTGCTTGGTTAGCACCACCATGCAATGGACCCCATAAAGCCGAAATTCCCGCCGAAATAGATGCGTATAAATTACAATCGGACGAGCCAACTATACGAACTGTTGATGTAGAACAATTTTGCTCGTGATCGGCATGTAGAATTAGTAATACATTCATTGCATCAACTATAATTGGGTCTATAACAACCTCTTCGGTACGCTGGCCGAATGTCATGTTCAAGAAATTACTTACATAATCATACTTGTTTTGAGGGTAGATGTATGGATGCCCTAAAGATTTTTTATATATCCACGAAACTATAGTTGATAACTTAGCCAATAATTTTATGATAGTTAAATCGAATTCTTCGGGTGTAGGGCGTGTATTAAGCGATTCGGGGTAAAACGACGATAATGAACAAACCAAAGATGACAATTGCCCCATTGGATGAGATTTTGACGGAAAGCCATCAAAAAACTTTTTCATATCCTCGTGTACAAGGGTATGTTTGCTTATTTCGGCTTGAAAACCTGTTAGTTGCTGCTGTGTGGGTAAATTTCCATATATCAATAAAAATGCAACTTCTAAGAAAGTTGATTTTTCGGCCAATTGCTCGATTGGGTAACCTCTATACTTTAAAATACCTATTTCGCCATCTAAAAAAGTAATGGCGCTTTTTGTTGCACCCGTATTTTTATAGCCAGTATCTAAGGTTACATAACCTGTTTGGTCTCTTAATTTAGATATATCAATGGCTTTTTCTTGTTCGGTTCCTTCGATTATGGCGAACTCAAATATCTTATCTTCTAACTTAATGGTTGCTGTACTTGACATATTTATATTATTGTGATTGCAAACTTAATAATTACTATGATTTTTTTTTAAGTTTAGAAAGGATTTTAGGATAATTTTACACTAAATCATTAAGTAAAAAATATTTTTTAAAATTTTACTAAAATTTTTTGTTTTTTTTTATAAATATTAAGATTTATAATTCTTTAAATTAAATGTTAGATTTATTTTTAGCAACTTCATACAAATCGTACCAATCTTGTTTGTCTAAATTAATCTCAAAGGCTTTAACAATGTTTTTTATTCTTCCCTCATTTTGAGTTCCAATTAATGGTAAAGCACCTAGTTTCACAATCCAAGCTGCTGCTATGGATTCTATGTCAGCATCATATTTTTTGGCAATTTCTTGTAATTTTTTTCTTACCTTAACTGCCTGCTCATCAGATCCATTAGCAATTCTTCCATCGGCCAAAGGTGCCGATGCTAAGGGACGCATATAGCGTTGTTTAATATAATCTATTTGACCGTTATCTAATGCGTTTGTATTTAGTAAATTAAGTTCTATATGATTGGTAACTATGGGCATACCCAAGTAAGAAGCCAATAATTGGTGTTGAAAAACAGAAAAATTACTAACGCCAATATTTTTAATTTTTCCAGCATCTTTTAATTGCCTCAAGGTTGCTGCCGTTTCTTCCAAATCGGCAATTGGGTCGAAATGATTGAGCAAGAAAATATCAATATAATCTGTATTCAAATTTTTGAGTGATTGTTCAATACTTTTAGTAATATGCTGTCCAGATATGTCAAAATGTTCTAACCTAACATTGGGTTGTGAAATATTTGGAACGCGTAAACCACATTTTGTGAAAATGATAACATCTTCTCTTTTAAACGATTTATTGGCTATTAACTTTCCGAATAGCTTTTCACACTGATAGTTTCCATAAATATCTGCATGATCGAAAGTATTTATACCCAACTCTAAACACAAATTAACAATCCGCTCCATTTCTGAAACACTTTCATTATCTTGTTTATCCCACCGGTAAAAACCATAAATTGCAGGTGATACTTTTGGCCCCGAATCGCTTAAATATACTTTTTCCATTATTAAATTTTATATTACAATTATAGGTTATAATATGAAAAAATTGTATTAATTTTTAAACTAATTACTTACTAATTTTTTTAAAATTTGCTTTACCAAGCCCGGTCCTTCATATACAAAACCAGTATAAATTTGAACTAATGCTGCGCCAGCTTCTAATTTTTCTAGTGCATCATCGGCATTGTGTATGCCACCCACACCAATTATAGGGAACGATTGATTAGATTTTTTTGCAAGATATCTTATCACTTCCGTGGAGGAATTTTTTAAAGGTTTGCCGCTCACTCCACCCATTTCGCTTTTTAATTTTTTTGAAGAATATAAGCCTTCGCGGGATATTGTTGTGTTGGTGGCTATAACCCCTGCAATTTTAGTTTCCTGTACAATTTCCACAATATCATCGAGCTGTTGTGTAGTTAAATCGGGTGCTATTTTTAAAAGAATTGGCCGTGAAATACTGTTCTTTAAGTTTCTGTTTTGAAGCGTATTTAATATGTGTTTTAAAGGTTCTTTTTCTTGTAATGCCCTTAAATTAGGTGTATTTGGTGAGCTTACATTTACTACAAAATAATCGACTACATCAAACAAAGCATCAAAGCATTTCACATAGTCATCTACGGCATTTTCATTAGGAGTGTTTTTATTTTTACCAATATTGCCTCCAATAATTAAACCATTTCGTTTTACAGTAACCAGTTTTTTAGCCAAAGCTTCTACCCCATCGTTGTTAAAACCCATGCGATTAATAAGGGCATTATCGGCTTTAAGCCTAAACATTCTTGGTTTTTCATTTCCTAGTTGTGGTAAAGGAGTTACCGTACCTACTTCAATAAAACCAAAACCAAAGTTGGCAAACTCTTCAATATATTCACCATTTTTATCGAAACCGGCTGCCAAACCTACTGGGTTTTTAAAGTGCAAGCCAAATACGTTTAGTTCAAGTTTTTTATCTTCAAAATTATAAAAAGCTTTAATTGCAAAGTTAATGGGTGCAACTTTATGTGCTTTTTTTAACCAATAAGTTACAAAGTGATGGATTTTTTCGGGGTCGAATTTGAAAAGAAAAAATTTAAGGATGGCATACATTTTACAAAGTAAAAATTAAAAACCTAAAAAAAAGAAGTTTAAATAAATTTTAATTCACAATGTTCAAAACCTACTGCCCGTAATATGAAAGTGGGCCATGTTTCCGCTCATAATGTTTTTTAATAAGTGCTTCTTTTAAGCGGGGAGCATCGCTTCGTATTTGTTGGGTTAAATAAGCCATTTGCGCAATGTTTTCTAAAACAGCACTGTTATAAACTGCTTTTTCGGCGTTTTTAGCCCATGTAAAAGGGGCATGGTTTCCTACCAAAATCATTTCAACATCTTTATAACTATATCCTTTTTGCATTAAGCAATTTATAATTTGATGGCCCGTTTCATGTTCGTAATTACCAGCAATCATTTCATCGGACATGGGTGCGGCGCAAGGTATATCGCAGGTGATATGGTCGGCATGGGTAGTACCAAAAATGGGAATATCTAACTGCGTTTGTGCCCATGCGGTTGCATACATAGAGTGTGTATGAACGATGGCGCCTACATTTTCCCAGTTTTTATACAATACGGCATGGGTTAAAGTATCGGAAGATGGCCTTAAACTCCCCTCAAGGGTATTGCCTTCAAAATCAACAATTACCATTTTTTGAGGGCTTAAATCTTTGTAAGGTACACCGCTAGGTTTAATGGCAAATACTTTTTTATTATGGTCGGCAACGCTTACGTTACCAAATGTAAACAATACCAAACCTAAATTTGGCAATTGCATATTTGCCTCGTAAGCCTCTGTTTTTATGTCTAAATAAGTATCCATTTAGGTTTATAATTAAAAATTTTGTTCTATTAAATTGCCCAGTTTTGTGTAATTATCGTACCGTGTTTTGTATATATTTTGTAAAGCTGAGTTGGGCAAATATACTTCATTAAAACCGCTACCCATAGCCAATATTGCTTGGTTAATATTGGGATAAATGCCAGCAACTACAGCAGCAAACATAGCTGCACCAATAGCGCAAGTATGTTCGGCTTGGTGTATTTTTATAGGCATACCTAACACATCGGCTAGGGTTTGCATTACAAAAGGCGATTTTTTTGCCACACCACCTATGCCTATTATACCCTTTATGGGGATTCCTTGCTGTATAAAACAATCCACAATTTTTTTAGCCCCAAAGCAGGTGCTTTCTACCAAAGCCCTAAAAATACTTGGAGCATCGCTACCTAAACTTAGCTGTGTAATGGCAGCTTTTAAGTTTTGATTGGCATCGGGACTGCGCCTTCCGTTAAGCCAATCAACCGATAATTCGTTTTTTTCGTTGAGCGGAATTAATGCTGCCTTTCGGCTGAGTTCGGGAATAATATTATCGGCGATTTTCTGCTTTAAATTGGCTATTTCTTCACTATCTAAATTTTCGTTTTCTATATCAATTAAATTTTGCAATGGCCACATTAGTAAATTTTTAAACCACGCATAAGTATCGCCAAATGCCGATTGGCCTGCTTCCATGCCTACCATGCCTGGTATTACCGAACCATTTACTTGGCCACAAATACCTTTAATTAATTTCCCCGACACTTCGGCTATTGGCGCAACCAAAATATCGCAGGTAGATGTTCCCATTACTTTACTTAAAAAATAAGGCTCTATTTGCCCGCCAACAGCCCCTACATGGGCATCAAAAGCTCCCACGCCAATAATTACGTTGGTATGTAAGCCTAGTTTTGCAGCCCACTCGGCCGATAAATTACCTGCTGCAACATCGGCAGTGTAAGTTTGTGTAGGTAGCTTTGCCGTAAATCCTTTTAATAAAGGGTCTAAAGTTGTAAAAAAATTATCAGGCGGAAAGCCACCAAATTCTTCGGCCCATAAACCTTTATGTCCGGCTGCACAACGGCTAATTTTTATGTTTTTTACATCCGTACCTCCCGTTAATAAAAATGGCAGCCAATCGCAATGTTCTACCCAACTGTAACAAGCATTGGCAACTGCTGCATCGGTACGTAAAATATGTAATAACTTTGCCCAATACCATTCGCTAGAATATATACCACCTACAAATTGCAGGTAATTGGTATCAAATTTCGTGGCATGTTGGTTAATTTCATCGGCTTCTTTAATAGCGGTATGGTCTTTCCATAACACAAACATAGCGTTAGGGTTATCTTTAAACTCGGGCAATAATGCCAAAGGAATACCCGCTTTGTTTACCGCAATAGGCGTAGAACCAGTGGTATCAATGGTTATACCTTTAATTATAGAAGTATCTGTTATGTTGGCTTTTTTTATACAATCGTTTATGGTATGTGTTAAACCTTCGGTATAATCCAATGGGTGTTGCCTAAACTGGTTTTTACCGCTTTCGCAATACAAATTATTACGCCAACGCGGATAATAAAATACCGATGAAACAATTTCTTGGCCATTGCTGGCATCTAAAATAAGGGAACGAACCGAATCTGACCCGTAATCTACTCCTATAACATAATTGGGTGTAAGCATTGTGTGTCAAAGTAACACTTAAAAATATTAGGGTGCAAATATATTGTGGAAATTTTGTTGAGAGAGGGGATTTAATGTAAGATTTTACAATAGAAAATATTTGGAATAATTATGAATTAAAAAAATCCGACTGGCACTATACCAATCGGATTTTTAATCATTAAAGCTTTTAAAGCTGTATTAGAATTTGTTTTTTAATAGTTTCTTTGTCGTCAATAATATGGAGATAATATATTCCGTTGGGAATGTTTTGGGTGTTGATGGTTAAATTTTTCAACAATAAGCTATTTTTGATGCCTTTTACTTTTTCGCCTTTATCATTAAAAAATTCAATTTCGAACAGTTTGGTTTTAAATATTTGATTGGGATTGTTACCTATTTCCAATCCATCTTCTTTTTCTAAAATACTTTCGACATAAGATACAATTAACTGTGTATTTTCAGGATTTGGGTGAATGTAGCTTTCATGTTTATAGAGTATTAACATGCTCTATCAATTAGACCAAAATTTGTGCAAATACTGGTTGTCCAGAATTTTATACCTTTAATAATACTTTTGTGTGTAGTAACTTAAAGGTATAAAAAAACGGGAGAGCTTATGCCCTCCCGTTATCTTTTATCGGACAACAATAAAAAAGATATTTAAACTTAACGCAGGGTTCTCTGTGAGTAACCCTGCTGGGACATAAGTTTTAATTATATAGAGTAATTTTAATAACGAAATACACCAGCAATACCTGTGCTAGAAGGCATTTTTTCTTGTGGAATAACTAGTACTTTGCCGCCCATTTTTGTTACAAGTTCACCTAGGTCATCCAGCAAATCATCTATTTCAGGATTCTCTAGATTGCCTTTTTCAATACTTCCTGTTTCGTTTATTATTTTGCCTGGCACTTGGCGATCGGCTTCTATAATTAAAGTATCTACCCTGCCTAATGCTGCTGCCGCAGCTACGTCACTTATACTATCACTGCCTGTACCTTTTGATTTTGCTTCATGGTAAACGTCACAAGTTGTTTCGATAATGCCATTATAATACGGCTCCATAACTTTCCAAGCTCGAATAGCCAGTTCATCCGTATCCACAGCTTTTGGGTTCAAAAGAATGCCATCAGTAAGCAAAGTATTTATATTGCTTACTTTATGAAAAACATGGTGGTGCTCTGGCAGTGCAGCCAAAATAAGTGGCAAACCTGTATTACTAGAATAGTGTTCGTTTATAGTTTTTGCCACAAAGCGAAAAAACCTTTCGGTATCTATATCCATTTCATCTGCTTTGCCACCGTGGCCATGACGCATGTCGCCACTTCCGCTTCCTACACCGCCATAAGAGGCAACTGTTTGATGTTTATCAGTTAATTCTTCCCCTAATGCCTCTTTTATGTTTTTTGGAATGCCTGGGGCTAGCACTAATTCTGTCAGCGAGTGCCTGTTGCCTTCATAAATATGATAATCGTGAAGGCTTAGACCCAAAACATTATAACGCTCTACTGACTGTAAATATTTACGTAGTGGTTTGGTATGAAAGCTGTCAGCAACCACGGTTAATTCTTCCGTGGATATTGGAAAACCTATTGTTTTGAACATGTTGGCTGTGCCTAAAACAGCAAGACCATCTAAGGTGTGATTCCAAAACTCTTTATTATTTGCAAGCGCAACAAATGGTTGCAATAGCATTGTGGCTTCTGAGGTTGAATATTGTTGCAGCAGGGATTGTTCAAGTTTTTTTACAAGATTTTTAAATAGGATAAGATCCTGAAGATTGTCGGGGTGAGAACGGTGCGTGGGCATATAAAGCGATAAACATGTTCCAGTATTAACGCTTAATAATTCGGGCATCATTTCTTTAGTTAGTACATTCATATAAGTTTGATTTAAGAGAGTTTTGGATGTTAAAATAGATTTTTATTCAATTTATTATTGTGTGAAACGAGGGGACTTTACTTTGTATAACAAACATTTAGCGAATAAAAGGCTGAATTAATACCTGCCAATTCTGCGCTGATATTAACAAGTGCCAATCCGCTTATGTGAAGGATAATTACGCTATTTATTTGGATAAATTATTCAGCAGTCATACAAAATTCTGATGCTTCAATTAGCATCATTTTTTTAATAAAAATCTATTTATGCGAAATAAACCGGCCATAATAATTTTGAAGATTGGTCTCGTAGTCTGTGCTTAAATATTTTGAGGCATCGTATTCTGGGCTATTTTTAATCTGTTCAACCGATGCATTTACAGTTACCTCCGAAGTTTCCCATTTAATATTTTTTACCCAATTAGGTGAAATTATTACCTTTTTGCCAGGAAACCAATTTCCAGTATCAACTATTAAATAATTAATTTTCCAGTTAATGTCATCTACTATAAAATCCTCAACATCACCGATAATATCATCTAACGCATTTATTTTATAGCCATCTACATTTTCAGCGCTTCGTAAATGAGGGTCTCCTGCTTCAGCGTCGGAGGTTTTTATACTGTCTTTTACTGCTTCATCCATAGGAACGGATGACATAGGCATCATCATTCCGCTAGTTCCCATACCACCGGCCCAACCGCCGCCGCCCCAGTAAGTTGTCCAGGGATAATATGCATACAATTCCATTTCATGCTGTCGCGAAACTGGTTGATTGGTATCTATATCTGGACTGTTTTCTATTTGCTCTTTAGTAAGTTTAATAGGGAATGTTTTATTTTCCCAATCACACTGTAAAAGCGCTTCTGGCGAAATAAGCACCTTACGGTTTAAAAGCCAATTACCCGTTTCTACAACCAAATAGCGTATCGTCCATGTAACATCGTCAAAATAAAAGTCGGTTACTTTTCCTATTTCGCCATCTAGTGCACCCATTGTAAAGCCCATTAAATTTTTAATAGTACGTTTCATATTTTAATTTTTAAAGAGTGTTAGAAGTTGAAGGTGTGTTAAATTCATCGCGGTTATAAAACTGGTTTTCTAAACTGCTTTCATCTTCAAATTTACTGTTTGGTAAATACATAGGCAAAACCATTAATTCGTACGATTTTTCAATATTAGTTCCTTTTTTGAACCTTTTTGTTTTGGCGAAAGTTGTGTAATCTACTTGGTTGGTGTGTACTTTTTTATTTTCTTCATCTAAAAATACCATCCCAATTGGAATTATTAGGTGGTTTTCTCCATCCTCGTTTAAAAATTCGTGAACACCTTTACTAGCTGGGGTTGCGTAAGTTTGGTGTCCAGATTCAATTAATGTTGTATCAACCTCAACATCTAAATATACAACACGCTCAGCTTGTTTATTAACAAGCAATCCATCCACTTTTCCGATTGTTTTTTTATCTTTATCTACTACATCCCAGTTTCTTACATCGGCATAGTTAGTTGCTACCTTATAATCTGATAATTCGTGTAAATAATATAAATTTTTATTGTTATCTGTCATGATTGATTAATTTAATAGTTTATTAATTCATTTTATTTAGCAATTCGGCGGCCTTTTTAAAAAAGGTTTTTACAGCAACTCGCTGATTGAGTGTTAATGTTACAGGATTAGTTGCCATGGCAGCACTTTTCACCTCATCGCCTTCTACAACTAATTCAGGATATTTTGCCTTTTGAATATTTTGTAAAGAGGTACTTAACAAATCGACGGCACTTTTAATTTTATCGGCATGGTTTGTAGAAAGTGGATCATTAGTTATTTCTTGGCCATATTGTTTTGCCTTATCTATATCTACTTTTACATCGTAACCAACTTCAGTTGCCATTGCATCAATTGCATTTGTAAGCTTGGTTAGTGCTTGACTGGTAAATGCGTGGTCGAGGCTCATTGTATCAGAATCAGAAACTATAAAAACTACATAAGCTTCAACGGTATTGTTATTTTCATGTACATCTATTAAAGATGTTTTAGCTTGATTTGCATCAATGTTATCTTTGTCATTTCTAAGCAAAAAGTACCAAGCTGCAAAAAGTAAAAGTAATACTAATAAAATCCAAGGCCATACTGGCTTTTTCTTTTCTATTTTAATTTCAGTCATAATAATTGTTTTAGTTTAAATAAAAATTACTCGCACTTTTCATACAAGCAAATAATATAATTAGGGTTAATTGTGTAGGGTTGTAAATATAATTTAACATAGAGGTTATAGATGTTTATGTTTGTCAGGCTTTAAAATCAGTTTTCAATTAGGTTATAACAAACAATCCAAAACTATGCCAACATAAATACAGTGTAACTAATTTTGAAAATTTATGATACCGTATTTCATCTATCAGAAATAATTACTTCAGCTAATTTGTGATGCGAAATTTATAAAACCAAAATCTGCAAACATGGTATTAATACAATTTTGTAATAAACATTTAACTGTAACTTGTTAGTTAATTTAATATTGATAGTAAATTTTTTAGTTATTGTGTGATATTTATATCCATTAGAAATAATTTAAAACAAAATTTTTTTATTTGCATTTTAAATTGATTTTTGGTTATTATTAGATGATGTTTCAATTACACTTGCCCTAATTTTTGGCAAACTTTGTGGATAATTATTTTGAATAAATTGAATTAATCCTTCCCGTATATCACATCTTAAATCGAAAGCATTCGACGAATTTTCGGCACTCATTAATGCTCTAATTTCCATTACTTTGTCTTTTGAATCTGTAATTTGTACCACTTTAACTCTTTTATCCCACAAGGGGTGTTTGGTTAAAATCCTATCAAACTCGTTTCGAAACTCGTTTATCGGCAAGCTGTAATCTGCATAAATAAAAACAGTACCTAAAATTTCTGCACTTAAACGAGTCCAATTTTGAAATGGCTTTTCTATAAAATAGTTAATAGGTAAAATCAATCGTCTTTGATCCCAAATATGTAATACTACATAAGTTAGCGTAATTTCTTCAACCTTTCCCCATTCGCCCTCTACTACTAACACATCATCAATGCGTATAGGCTGGGTAAAAGCAATTTGAAAACCTGCCAATAAATTAGATAAAGATTTTTGTGCAGCAAAACCGATAATAATACCACTTACACCTACCCCAGTTAATAGCCCTGCACCAATCCGACGCATTCCATCAAAACTAAAAAGCACAGCAGCTATGGTTAACAACACAATTACAACCATAAACATTTTTCTCATAAATTGTAATTGTGTCCTAATTTTTCGCTCTTTTAGGTTGTCTTCTTTTTGTAAAACGAAAGTATAAATTATAAAATCTTGAAAAACTTCTACTAGGCTTACTAAAATATAAGCGAAAGATATTATTAAACTTATCTCAATAACTTTATCATAAATTACAAATAATTGTGGCGACAAAACAATTAAAGACTTTGTAATACTTAAAAAAATAAAAGGCAAGAAGATGTTAAAAGGTTTTCCTGAACGAATTACAAAAGACCGAACAAATGAGAAATTATTTTTATTTTTATAGTATTTGGTAAGCTTAACAATAAAAAACTTAAGTAAAATACCCGCTAAAATGCCTACTGTGATAACAATAATATCAAATAACCAATTTTGTATATTCAAATATTTATTTTGAGCAAATAATTCCGACATAAATCTAATTTTTTATTTAACTTACATTTAAACAAAAAACAAGCCAACCAAATAATTTTTTAGATTAAAACCTTTTTAATTACTTCAGGTAATCATTTTCACTTTTATAATTTTTGGTAAAATTATTGTTAATATAATATATACAAATAAATAAATTATGAGCAAAACTATTATTGTTTCTAACCGATTACCATTAAAACTTACTAAAGACAACGAAAATTATGAGTTAATAATAAGCGAGGGTGGTTTGGCTACTGGTTTAGGTTCTGTATATAAAAAAGCTGATAATATTTGGATTGGTTGGTGCGGTTTAGAAGTACCTAAAAGTGACGAGGCAGAAATTCGACAAAAATTGTCATCAGAAAATTTAGCTCCCGTATTTTTAATAGAGGAAGAAATACATTTATATTACGAGGGTTTTTGCAACGAAACACTTTGGCCTATCTTTCATTATATGTCCACCTATGCCCAATACGAGCAATCTTATTGGAACAGTTATAAAACCGTTAACGAAAAATTTAGAGATGCTGTTTTGGCAATTGCCAAGCCCAATGATGTTATTTGGATACAAGATTACCAACTGCTATTATTGCCAAATTTAATTAGAGAGCGTTTGCCCGATGCTACCATTGGCTTTTTCCAGCATATCCCTTTCCCTTCGTATGAATTATTTAGATTAATCCCTTGGAGGGCAGAGTTATTAAACGGTATGCTTGGCGCCGATTTAATAGGGTTTCATACGTATGATGATGTTAGGCACTTTACCAGTTCTGCCACGCAAATATTACCTGTACAAACCAGTACGAACGTTATCCAAAAAGAAAACAGAAACATTACGATTGATGCTTTCCCAATGGGAATTGACGCTGAAAAGTTTAACTTTTTGCCAACTACACCACAAGTTATTGATATAATAAATAATTACAATAAAATATTGGGGAATATTAAAATGATATTATCCATAGACCGGTTAGACTATAGTAAAGGGATTATCCAAAGATTATTCGCATTTGAAAAACTATTGTTAGAAAACCCAAAGTATATAGAACAAATTTGCTTACACATGATTGTGGTTCCATCTCGAGATACTATTCCACAATACATGGATCTTCGCGACAATATTGATAAGTTAGTAGGTAACATCAATGCAAGATTTCGGACTTCAAGTTGGCATCCCATTCATTATTTTTACCGTTCGTTTCCTGTTGAAGAACTATCGGCGCTATACAATAAATCTGAAATATGCTTGGTAACACCCATGCGAGACGGAATGAACTTGGTAAGTAAAGAATATATTGCTAGCCGTACAGATAGTACAGGTGTACTTATTTTAAGTGAAATGGCAGGTGCATCAAAAGAATTAATTGAAGCGATAATTGTAAACCCTAACAACTTAGCAGAACTTACGGACGCAATTGTGCAGGGTTTAGAAATGGGTAAGCAGGAACAAGCCTTTAGAATGGATAACCTACGACTTACTGTAAGTAAGTTTGACATTAAGCATTGGGTAAAGATTTTTATTGATCAATTAAATGGAGTAAAAATGCTAGAAAAATCAAGACGAGCAAGACATGTAAATAAAAATTTAATGGAAGAGTTTAGCGCTAAAATGAGGGCCGCAAAAAAGAGGGCTTTATTTTTAGATTATGATGGAACCTTGGTAGGGTTTAAAGGGAATATTGATGAAGCCTCGCCAGATACTGAACTTTACAGGCTCATTAACAAACTTAGTAGCGACGAAAAAAACCAAGTAATTATCATTAGCGGCAGGAAACATGAAACATTAGAGTTATGGTTTGGGCATTTAGATTTGGACTTAATTGCCGAACATGGGGCATGGAAAAAAATAGCTAAAGGTGATTGGGAAGAGGCGTCAAATTTATCAGATAAGTGGAAATTATATGTTCGCCCCATGTTAGAATCATATTCGGACCGTACGCTGGGCAGTTTTATAGAAGAAAAAAAATATGCGTTAGCTTGGCACTACCGCAAAGTTGAAAATGGTTTGGGCGAATTAAGAGCAAACGAATTAATTAGCAATATGCGTTACCTTACTAGAGAAAAAGGTTTGCAATTGTTACCAGGGAACAAGGTAGTTGAAATAAAAAACTCAGAAATAAATAAAGGTAAAGCCACGTTACAATACTTAAAGGGTAAAGATTTTGACTTTATTATAGCTATGGGCGATGACCATACCGATGAAGATATTTTTGACGTAATTAATGATATTGCCATAACCATAAAAGTCGGTAGCATGATTTCAAAGGCAGATTACTACTTGGAAAATGTACAAGAAGTAAGAAATTTACTTAACAGTCTCTGAAGAAAAGTATAGCGGTTTATTTAATTTATTGGAAATCCTATAGGCTGCATTCATTAAACCAACATGACTGTATGCCTGAGGAAAATTTCCCCACATACTACCATCTTTTTCATCAACATCTTCACTAAATAACTTCAGACTATTGGCGTATGGCATTAGCTTTTCAAATTCTCTAATGGCATCATCAACTCTGCCTACGCAAGCCAAAGCTTCCACGTACCAAAATGCGCAAATTAAAAATGTGCTTTCAGGCTTGCCAAAATCATCTGTATGTAGGTAACGATAAAACAAACCAGCAGGTGTTTTTAGTTCTTTTTCTAAAGCTGTTAAATGGTCTTTCGCCCTTTGCGAGTTAGGGTCTAAGTAATTCATCATAATCAATTGCAAAGTGCTGGCATCTAAATATGGGCTACCTACTGCATGGGTATAAACTTTGCGGATGGGGTCGTAACATGCCTCAATATGTTCGGCAGCTCTTCCCATCAGGCGTATAGCCTTTTCTTCAAGAGGTTTATTACCAATGGTTCTAGCAATTTTTAATGCTGCACCGCAACCCGCCCACTGAAACAGGTTACTGTAACAGTGTATATAAGCTCTGTTCCTAAATTCCCAAATACCCGCATCTTTTTCATCTATAGTATGTTCTATCCGTTTTAGGGCAAGCTGAACTAAATCCGCTGAATCCTTTCGTTCTGAAAAAACGAAGCGATGATCGGTGTATAATGGAAGTAAAGAAATTAAAGCTTGCCCATAAATATCATTTTGAATATGTTCATAAGCTTGATTGCCAATCCTAACGGGCCCATTTCCCATATATCCTTCTAGGTGGTCGGCAATTTTTTCAGTTAAATCTTTTTGTCTAGAGATGCTATACAAGGGCTGATAACGTAAACCCTCCTCAAAAGAAATATCTGTAATATAATCAAAATACTTCTCCGTTTCTTCAAAATGACCTATATGGTGCAATGCTGTAATTACATAATACGTATCTCTTAACCAACAATACCTATAATCCCAATTTCTACCACTACCCGGAAACTCTGGCAAACTTGTGGTGCTAGCAGCCACAATGGCTCCGGTATCTTCGTATTGGTGAATTTTTAAAGCCAATGCAGATCGGATTACATATTCCTGATTGAAATCTCCAATAGAGGATCTTTTAATCCATGTGCGCCAATAAGTGATAGTTTTCCTTAAAAATTGTTCGGATGTTTCCTTAACACTTGCTTCAAGTGGATCGCCATAGGTTAAAACGGTATATTTATTTTCTTTTAAAATAAAGTATTGGTCTTCTATAATATAAGAAATAGTTGCATTTGTGGTTAACCGCAAACTTTCTCCACAACCATTAAAATTTACATGATTACTGCCTCTTACAGTTTCTAGCAAGGTTAAACCGTAATCATAAACTGGCTTACAAACTATTTTTATATGAGGATTTCCTTCCAATGGTTCAATTTTTCGGATCAACATCAGCGGTTTAAAATAACGGTCGTATTGCTCATAACGTGGAGCAAAATCTGTTATTCTGTATTTACCAGTTTCTGTAGTAATTTCGGTACATAAAATATTGGTATTTTCTAAATAATACTGTTTAGATGTAAATTCTCCGGATGGCTTTATAGAAAACTCGCCGCCTTTTTTCTTATCTAACATAGATCCAAAAACGAATGAACTATCAAATCTTGGCCAACAAAGCCATGCAACATCAGTGTTTTTGTGGATATGTGCTAAAAAAGAACAATTTCCAATAAGTCCAGTTTCATAAACGTGTCTTCCCATAAGTTTTTAAATTTTAAAAAAGATTGCAATATTTGTTCCTAAACAGGTAAAATAAAATAAAAATTTTGCAAGGCGCTCGTAAAATGTTATTTAAACTTCAAAAGACAGCCTTCGAAAATTTACGAAAACAATTATTAGAGTTTAATATTGTTGCACTTATTACTTAATAGCTAACATACTTTTAAAAAACCTAAAGGATTGTATTTAATTATATGTAATATATTTTTTTGATGCCTTTAATTTTATCTAAAACTTACTAGCCAATATAGCCGTTTTTTTAAAGTGCTTTCTATCGCCATCTAAATTAAACAATTCTACATAAACAATATAAATACCTGTTTTAAGTTTTATGGCTCCTGTTTCATCAAAACCATCCCATTGTAATTCGCCATTGGTGGCTAAAGTTTGGTTTCTAACCAATTTTTTAACCACCGCTCCTTGGTTATTGTAAATGGTAATGTTGGCAACATAGTTAGGTTTATCAAATTTATAAAGTATGCGTAACACATCTTCGAAGCCATCATTATCGGGCGAGAAAGTTTCGCTGGCTAAAGATACCTCTTCGCTAGCTTCAGCGTTTTCTAAAAATTGTGAATTTTTGTAGGTTGGTGTGGCAAACCCCACACTTGCCGCTGCCGATTTAAAATTGCCTATGTAATTGGTGGGTTGTGTAAAACTACTTCGTTCTAAACTTACGCCTTCGGTGTCTTTTATTAATGGAAAGTGCATTTTGTCGTTATAACTTAACGAATCGATGGTTTGCTTGGCTTTATTTAAAACTACCACTCTACCCGCAGTATTTACGAAGGCTGCCATGCCAACTAATTTTATAAAATTGCTAGGTTTTTGTGTAAAATATACTGCTTTAACGTTATCAGGATTGGGAGTTATAACCCAGTAACTTTGTGGCTGAAATAATACGGAACTTGTACTAATTTGTTTTAGATTGCTTATTTCGTTACTGGAGCTGCTCAAGGACGCAATAGATAAATCTTTAAAATCTAAAATTTTATCAGAATTATTATAAAGTTCTATAAAATCCTCACTATCGCCTTTTGGGTCGTACAATATTTCGTTTATTAATACATCATTTTTAACAATATCGCCGGGTATAAAAAAACTAATATCTTGCGATGTGATACTTTTTCCACCACAGTCTGATACGTTTTTAACGGTTATTGTATAGTTTTTATTTTTAATAAGTGCTTGGTTAAAAACCAAATCGACCGACGAAAAATCGGGGTCATCCAAATTTACAGTATTAGGAATGCCGAGTCCATTATTTACAAAATAATGCGTAAGTATGCTTGCTTGTAAACTGTCTAAACCTCGGTTAAAAGTTAAACTTATGGAGAAATTATCTTTTAAGGTAGCATGGGTAACTAATAAGGGTGTAGAAACTTTATTAGTTAAATAAATAGAATTTACCTTACCTGGTGTACCGCCAATTGGGCTATTGCTGGCACTGTAATTTTGCGACGGTTTACATAGCGAAGCTGGGTCAATTAATTCTAAACTGTAACCACCCGCTTTTTTAACTGGGTCTTTATACCAAGTATCTCTATAACTTACACTATGTATGGTTGTACCAAATTGGTTTACCAATTTTAACTGGCTTCCTGCATTGGTTAAAGCAGGGAATGTAATGCCATAAGTGGGGCCAAAAGGTTTAAAAAGTGCAGTATCGGCTCGGGCACATAAAATTACAAATTCGTTGGGTTTAATTATTTCATTATCAAAAGTGTAGGTTGATGTTGATGTGCCATACTTAAATCCTTTAAGTGCAATTTCTTCGGTGGTAATGTTCCAAAGTTCAATAAATTCTTTTTCGGGTAAATCAACAACAGGATTAGGATCTGCAAATATTTCGTTTATAACAATATCGTTAAACTTAGTGATATAAGGTTTTTTATAAAAAAATATTTTATTAATTGGTTGAACAATGCTATTGCCTTTGGTATCTTTAATATTGGAAATGGTTAATGTGTAATTTCCAGTATTTAAATTGTTATCATAATCTAGGGTAACATTTGCTCCATTAACGGTTACTTTATTAGGAGAATTATTGCCAGGTATAATTTTATAATTATTTGGGTTTGATGCTTCAGTAATACTTAGTGCTTCATTAAAGGTAAGTTCTATTTTATTACCTCCTACCAAAACAAAATTTGAAAGTGTAGGTGGTGTAACATCATTAACCAATGTAGTTACTAAAAAATTATCGAAAGCAAATTTATTAGATTGTGTTCGGGTATATTTACATTGAACTCCAAAAAAAGAAGAAGTTGTATGCTGAATATCGGTTATGGTTCCTTCCTGAGTAAAATTTGTTCCACCTGTTATATCGGTACTTAATGTCCAAACACCAGCATCGTTTCGGGTAATTAAAATATTGGCTGTTAATTGGTTGGGTAATGGTCTTATTTTTGGTAGTCCGTTAATAATCCTTGTTGATGTTGAACCAGTTTGTTTAAATAAGTCATAGGAATCTGCATTGCCAGTTTCACCTATTAAAACATAGTAACCATTTAATGGTGCTGTTAAATCTTCTTTATCTGCTGTTAAGTAAACTCTAACTTGGTTACTTGTTGAAGGATTAAGATTAAGTTTTATTAAAAAACTCCATTTGGCATTTATTGCTAAAGTATTGGGAGTGCTTAAATATACAGTTTTATTAATTGTATTTAATTTAGTTTGTAATTGGTTAGATGCATTAATCATAAAATCGGTTGTGTTACCATTCCAAGCTGGAGAAGTTGTAAAATTACCATCTATAAAATTATCACTTACTTGAGCAATGGCACAATTAACTCCCAAAAAAACCAAAATAACTAAAAACTTTCTCATATTTGTACGTTTAATAATTTTAAAAATACTAAAACAATAATAAATTAATATTAAAATAAAATAAATGAAAGTTGCAGTTGTAGGCGCAACCGGCCTAGTAGGTACGGTAATGTTAAAAGTATTGGCAGAGCGCAATTTCCCGGTTACAGAGTTAATACCAGTTGCATCGGCAAAAAGTAAGGGTAAAGAAATAGATTTTAAAGGGAAAAAATATAAAGTTGTAACAATTGACGAAGCAATTGCAATGGTTCCTGATGTTGCTTTATTTTCGGCAGGTGGTGCTACATCAATAATAGAAGCGCCTAAATTTGCCGCGGTTGGTACAATAGTTATTGATAATTCGTCGGCTTGGAGAATGGATCCTACAATTAAATTAATAGTACCTGAGGTTAATGCGTCGGTATTAACCAAAGAGGATAAAATTATTGCCAACCCAAATTGTAGTACCATACAAATGGTTGTGGCTTTAAAACCTTTACACGACGTATATAAAATTAAACGCGTAGTAGTATCAACCTATCAATCGGTTACCGGTACGGGTGTAAAAGCAGTAGAGCAATTAATGAACGAACGCAAAGGAGTTGTAGGCGAAATGGCTTATGCTTATCCTATTGATTTGAATGTTATTCCTCAAATAGATGTATTTACGGATAATGGTTATACCAAAGAAGAAATGAAAATGATATTAGAAACCAAAAAAATTATGGGCGACGATAGCATACAAGTTACTGCAACAACAGTGCGTATTCCTGTAATGGGAGGTCACTCCGAAGCATTAAATATTGAGTTTGAAAACGAATTTGATTTGGTCCAAGTTACACGCTTGCTTACCGCACAAAGTGGTATTGTAGTAGTCGATGATCCTGCTAATGCCAAATACCCTATGCCTATGGATGCACACGAAAAAGATGAGGTTTTTGTTGGCCGTATTCGCCGTGATTTTTCGCAGCCAAAAACACTTAATATGTGGTGTGTTGCCGATAACTTGCGAAAAGGTGCAGCAACTAATGCCGTACAAATTGCCGAATACTTATTAAAAGTAAATTTATTAGGATAATATTATTCCAAATTTCGCATCCCTGTCAATATTTTACTCTTTGGCAGGGATTTTTATTTATACAATAATTTAAAATATTAATTTTTGGCTCTTTTCTTGTGTTAATTACAAACTTATTTTTAAAATATTGTTACTGCATTGTAATTAATAAAATGTAATTAAAATATCACTATTTAAAAAGCGAAAAACTGTTACTTTTGACTAAATTTATTTTAATTATAAAATTAATCTTCTAATCTTCTATTCTATGTTTTCAAAACTCTATCAAATCGTAAAATTAAACTCATTAACCATTATTACCGAAAATAAAATGGTGCCACTTAAATTTAAAGATGCCGTTTTAAACGAAGCATCTGGAACTATTGTAGATGTGCTAAAATCCCACATGGAAAATGGCAAATACAAAGATTTGATTAAGCTTTTTCAAACATCCGCATTTGATAATAACGCACTAATAAACATTAGCATTAAAAAATACGCCAATCGACTTAATCGATATTATAACATTAATATTGAGGCAGCAAAAGAAATCGCAGAAACTTTAATACCATCGGTAATTGGTCAGTTTGTTGCCTCAACAAAAAAAACTGAAACTAAAGAATCGACTTTTTTTTATGTTTTAAATTGGTTAAGTGGCAATACTATTAACTCCGAAAAAATGTTAACCAGAATGAATACTTTTCAAATAGTATAAAAATATTTAAAAAAAATAAAAGGGTAGTCTACATAAAACTGTCCTTTTTTTATATTTATATTTTATGCAACAACTAAATAAAAATCCATTTTATGTTAGGTTAACTTACGTGTTGTTAGCCAGTATTTGTTTGGTATATATTTCTATTATAGGTAAGCAAATTTTAAGTCCATTAATTTTCTCGTTTTTATTTGCCATTTTACTATTGCCATTAGCCAATTTTTTAGAATATAAATTTCGTATTCCGCGAATTATTGCAGCTGTAATGTGTGTTGTTTTTTTTATTACCATTCTAATAGGTGTTTGTTACTTATTGGGAAGGGAATTATCTACACTTGCTTCCGATTGGCCAAAACTTAAATATCAAATATTTTTAACAATATCTAATATTCAAGACTGGATTGAACAAACTTTTAATATTAACGCTGCCAAGCAAACCAAATATGTAAATATTCAAACTGGCAAACTTTTAGGTACTAATACAGCAGCTTTAGGCGAAACTGTTCTTTCAATTTCATCTGTTTTACTTTTTTTAATATTTACCCTTTTGTACACTTTTTTTATCTTATTAAAAAGAGGTTTGTTAATTCAATTTTTAGTAAGTGTATTTGATATTTCACACAGCCATATAGTTTACGACGTTATTGAACAAGTAAAACACATTATTAAAAAATATATTTTGGGGCTTGTATTACAAATGTTTATAGTATCGTTACTTACCTTTTTAGTGCTCACTATATTAGGTATTGAATATGCGCTTTTACTTGGCTTACTCACTGGCGTTTTAAATGTGATACCCTATGTAGGTATTTTATCAGCATTAGTAATAAGCATGGTTATAACAATAGCAACAGCAGCTGGTATCAAAGTCTTATGGGTTGGCGCTGCATTGCTAGGAATACATATTATTGATGCCAATATATTGATGCCTGTAATTGTAGGTTCGAAAGTTAAAATTAATGCATTAATTGTTGTATTGGGAGTTGTGATAGGCGAAATGATATGGGGTATATCGGGTATGTTTTTAGCTATACCCGTAATAGCAATTGCCAAAATTATTTTTGATAGAGTGGAAAGTTTAAAACCTTGGGGCTTATTATTAGGCGACGAAGATAAACCAGCTAAAATGAAATAATTGTTGAGTCTATCAAACTAAAAACTTAATTTTCAATAGTTTATTAAACTTTTTTATGCCAATGCGGATATTATATTATTGGTAAAGTTATTTAAAATAGCACTAAATTTATTCACAATCTATATTTTAGTTTAAATACAGTTTATTTACAAATTAACTAAATGTAAGTTGTTTATAAACTTAACAAAAATGTATAGTTACATTAATTCAAAACTTAATTCACAAAAAACCATCTTGTAGTACAAGATGGTTTTTTTGTAAATATGTTATTATTGGTTTATTAATAAATTGTAAACTCTACTCTACGATTCATTTGCTTACCTTTTGCAGTTTTATTGGTTGCAATTGGTTGTGATTGTCCGTATCCGGTTGCTTCAATTCTTGATGGGTTAGCACCTTTACTTACTAAGTAAGCTTTTATTGATTCAGCTCTATCTTTTGACAATGAAAGATTAGAAGCCTTATTTCCATCGCTATCAGTATGGCCTGATAATTTTAAACTGAAATTTTTAGTAACTAATAAATCGGCTACTTTATCTAAACTTTCGAACGATTTAGAACGAAGCGTAGCTTTAGCTACATCAAACTCAAGGTTTTTAATTGCCTCTTTTAAAACATTTCTGTCAGACTCTGTAATAAATACTTTTACATCAGCAGGTTTATTAATAACAAAAGTAGGTAATGGGCAACCAGCACCATCAACTTTTATTGTAGTAGGTGTAGCTGGGCACTTATCAAAATAATCTGAAACTCCATCATTGTCAGCATCGGTCATAAACTTTTTCTGCTCATCAATTAATTTAGCATTTTCGGCTTGCATACGATCGTTTTCAGCAGCAATGCCAGCTTTTTCGCTATCCATTTGCTTTCTTAAATCATCATATTTTTCGTTCATGCTTTGTTTGATGCCTGTAATAGGATTTGTTACTCCCAATGCTGGTCTTGATTTTTTTCCAAGTATAAATTCTAAACCTGCATATCCGTAAGAAAAATTATCTCTTTGTGGAGCAGCTCTAATGCCATCAAAATTATCAGCATCAACAAAACCTATTTTGTAACCTAAATCTAAATTAATAACTGATGATAAAACTATTTTAGTACCAATCGAAATTGGTATAAACAACATTCTACCTGTTTCTGCTGGAGATTTTACATTAGATTTTGATGTAACCACACTTGAATAATCAATAATACCTACTCCAAAAGTACCATAAGGTAAAATAGCACTTTTGTCTTTTAAAAAACTGATATTACCAAAAGTTACGTTAGTAGAAAAACTTGCCGACCATCTTAAATCGGTATCAAAAGTCCATGGTGTAGTAATATTAGGACGTCCTGAGTTTGAGCCTCTTACAGTACCAGCCAAAAAATCGGCTTGAAAGCCTAATGTATGCCCAACTTGCTTTTTTAAATAAAAACCATACCCTAATCTGTTGGTATAGTTTGAAAAATCGCTGCGAGTACTTACCAACGATTGTGGTATTAATGTACCCGCATTAATACCGAAAGACATTGTTCTAAAAATTTTAGCTGTTTGGTCGGTTTTAATAGTGCTCGATAATTCTGGAGTAATTGGAGTTTGAGCTATTAATTGGCTACTTAGCCCAATTAATGCCATACACATAATGTGTGGAAGTAATTTTTTTTTCATTTTTTAGTTAATTGGTTTATAATTTAATTTGTACTATAAGTAGCCCTCAATTATAAGTAAAATTTTAATATTTAATTAAAAAAAATATTCAATAAAAAATTCAATTAAATTTATATTAATTATATTAACAATATTATAATTTTATAATTTTATAAATTCACATACTGTCATTATCGTGTAAAACCCTATTTAATTAAATCAAAAGAAAAACAACAACGTAACTAAAACGTTACATGATTAAATTATATTCAATCTAAAAAATTATGAGAAATTTAATTAAATCAAGAAAACTTGCGATAATAGCTTTTGTCGCAATTATTTTTACCTCGTGTAAAAAAAATGAGGAAACGCCAATGCCAACTAAATCAATTGCCGAAATTGCGGCTTCAACGCCTAATTTAAGTATTTTGGTTGCAGCACTTACACGAGCAGATTTGGCAACTACTTTATCAGCAAGTGGTAATTACACCGTATTTGCGCCTACAAACGATGCTTTTGCTGCATTCTTGAGAGCTAACAGTTTTAACAAGCTTGAAGATGTGCCTATACCACTTTTAAAAACTGTATTACTTAACCATGTGATTGGGCTTACAGTTAAATCAAATGAGTTAACAACTGGTTATGTAAAAACATTGGCTATGGGTGGTGCTTCGACTACTAATTCACTTAGCATGTTTATTAATTTAGCGGGTGGAGGTGTAACTATTAATGGTGGATTATCAAATGGTGGAGCAGTAGTATCAACAGCAGATATTATGGCTACCAATGGTGTGATACATGTTGTTAATGGTGTAATAGGCCTGCCAACGTTTGTAAATCATGCTGCTGCTAATCCTAACTTTACAACATTAGTAGCGGCTTTAAAGTTTAATCCAGCATCATCTTTTATTACTACGCTTTCGGGTACATCAAGTTCACCGTTTACAGTATTTGCACCAACTAACACTGCCTTTGGCATTTTTTTGGCAGCAAATAATTTTGCTAATCTAGCTGCAATACCTGCTGCACTTTTAGAAACTACTTTAAAATACCATGTTGTAACAGGTGCTAATGTTTTGGCAGTTAGTTTAACTAACAACCAAGTAGTAAATACTTTTGCAGGTCAGTCGTTTACTATAATGCTTACTGGTGGGGCAAAAATTAAAGACGCTAAAGATAATGTAAGTAATATTATAGCTACCGATGTACAATGTGCTAACGGTGTTATACATGCAATAGACAAAGTACTTTTAACAAGGTAATTATTTAGTTATTAATTTTTTTAACAGAAAAAGCTTCAATATTTGAGGCTTTTTCTGTTAACATTATTTCTTATAATAAGTTGAATATCTTTAAAATAGCAAAAGCAGATTATTTTATTGCTTCAATAGTTTCATTAATATAAGCTATTTGGGCGTTTATATTGTCTTTATTCGCTACAGAGGTTGTTGTTAATATATCTGTTTTAGTTTTTAAAATATTGTTAAATATATTTAGCATAAAACCACCAATTCCGTACTTTTTATTATCTATTGTGAATTTTTTTAATTGATTTATACCCGTTTTAAAATTTTGCAAATCGATTAATTTTCCAAGCATCAAACCAAATGATGCTACGGTATTAAATTTTTGTTGAATGCCTGCATCATCAAAAGCTTTACTTACGAAAGCAAAATTACTTTCATCCCCTTTATTTGCATAGATAGATGATATTGTTGTGGTTAAAGCACCTCTACTATCTTTCTGCAGTTTTTGTGCTATTGCAAATGCTGCATCATTATCTAAAACAGCTAATCCGTTTAAGCCAGCACTTTGTACTGCATAGGATTCGGATTTTATGGCCTCATTAAACAAGGAAACATAATTAACATCTCTTAATGAAGCTAATATTTCTATTGCGGCTGCTTTAACCTTAGTTTTTGCATCATTTTTAGCTAACGATAATAAGATGGGTAAAGTAGCCGATTTTACCTCAGGGTTTTCCATATCAATGGTTGCAATTGCAGCCAATCTAATGCCTTCAAATTTATCTACTAAAGCCCTAATTAATATTTTTTGTGCTGCTATGTTTCCTAGCTTGTTACTTGCGGCTTTTAATGCTTCTAACCTGTCTAAATATAGTGGGGCATTTGTAAATTGGAAAGCAAATTCTTCAATAGTTTTATCATCTTTTTTATTTACTAACAAAATTTTATCGGCGTCTACATTTACTAAATCGGGTTTTATGGGAAGTTTAAACACTAATGAATCTAGCTTTGATTGCATAAAAAAATTATGCGTTTGTTTTTTTCCTTCCACATAAATATTTATTTTAATAGGCAGTTTAAAAGCTTCTTCATCTTGAGTTTGTGCTAAATAAACGGTTTGTGTTTTAAGTGAATCGTTCCAGTTATACGTAATTTTTAATTCTGGATGGCCTGCATTAAAGTACCATTGGTTAAAATACCAGTTTAAATCTTTACCACTTGCTTTTTCGAAAGCCAAACGCAATTGATGTGCTTCGCCTGTGCCTAGTGCGTTTTGTGTAAGATATATATTTAATCCTTTATAAAAAACATCGTTACCTAAATAATTACGTAACATATTTAAAATACGGCCACCTTTTTGATAGCTTACAACATCAAACACATCTTCCTTATCGGCATAATAAAAACGAATTAGGTTTTTAGTTTTGGCTTTCGCGGAGTTTAAGTAAGCTTGCATGCCTTCGAAATTATGCTCATCGCCTTTATCTTTTCCATACTTATATTCGAGCCAAAGCGTTTCGCTTAAATCGGCAAAAGATTCGTTTACCGAAAGATTGCTCCAACTTTCGGTAGTAACATAATCGCCAAACCATTGGTGAAAAAGTTCGTGTGCTATAACATCCTCTCCAGCACTACCATCTATTAATTCGCGTTTGGTTTGTTGTACAAAATCCCCGAAAAGGGAGGCCGTAGTATTTTCCATTGCGCCACTTACATAATCTCTAACTACAATTTGTGCATATTTATTCCAAGGATAATCAACACCTAATTTTGCAGAAAAAAAGCCAATCATTTCAGTAGTTAAACCAAAAATATCTTTTGCATAAGGTGCATATTCGGGTTCTAAATAATAATCAACAGGAATATTTTTCCATTTATCGCGATAGATTTTAAAATCTCCAACAGCCATCATAAACAAATATGGGGCATGTGGCTTATCCATTTTCCAAGTATCTGTACGAGTGCCATCGTTGTTTTTCTTTTGGAGCGTTAAAGCTCCATTAGAAAGTGTTACATATTTAGACTGAACAGTCATTGAAATTTCTTGGGTAGTTTTTTGATTCGGATTATCGATTGTAGGAAACCATACTGAGGAAGCTTCGGTTTCTCCTTGCGTCCATATTTGTACTGGTTTACCTTTTTCGGTACCATAAGGATTTATAAAATATAAACCTTTGGCATCGGTAATAGCTAAGCTGCCTTTGGTTTTAAGTTCGTTAGGTTTGGCAGTATAATTAATGTATATAGTGTATTTTTCTTCGTTTTTATACTTTTTATCTAAACTTATTTTAAGCAATAAACTATCATAAGTATATTTTAAAGGGATATTTTTACCGTTTTTTACTACAGCCACTGTTTTAATATCCATGCCTTTAGCATCTAATGATAACGAATCGGTTGGGTAAATGTAAGGTTTTAAAGTAATCCACGATTTACCATACAAATATTGTTTGCCGTAATCGAATTTTACATCTAGTTTGGTATGAACCAAACTATTTATTTTAGTTACTGTAGCTCGATATATTTTTAATCTATCATCATCATTTTTTTGTTGTGCAAATACAATATTTGCAAAAAAAACATTTAAAAATAAGATGTAGGTAATGTTTTTAATAAATTTCATTTAGTTAGTTGTTAGTTTGTAAACAAGTAACAAAATTAAATTTGATTTAACAAAAAAATTTTTATCAGTTATATAAAAAACTAAAGGGATTATTAAACTAACCTAGTACCGTCTTCAATATTTACTTCGTATACTTTCATATGTTTGCCAATTTTTATTAGATATTCGGTTTTAATACGTTCAATAATTGCTGGTATAGCATGCTCATTTATTAAGGCAATTATACAACCTCCAAATCCTCCGCCCATCATCCTTGCACCCAATATATCTGGTTCGAGTTGAGCATAATTAGCAATAAAATCAAGCTCGGGGCAACTTACTTCGTAAAGTTGGCTGAGGCCTTGGTGGGTTTGAAACATTTTTTGACCAAAACTAGGTAAGTTTCCCGCTGATAAGTAGTCGCAAGCATCTTGTAAACGAGTTATCTCTTCTACTACATATTTACAACGGTTATATATTTTAATATCAACATGTAGTATGCATTCTTCAACCATTGCTAATGTGGCATCACGCAGGCTTAATACATCGGGGTATTTTTTTTGTATCATTACTACACCTTGCTGACACTGTTGGCTTCGCACATTATATTCTGATGAAGCTAAGGAATGTTTTACCATCGAATCAAACAAAACAATTTTTACACCCTTTAAATCAAAAGGAACATATTCGTATGCTAAAGACCTACAATCAAGTTTAATAACGTGATTTTTTTTTCCAAAAATACTGGCAAACTGATCCATTATTCCACATTTTACACCTACGAATTCTCGTTCGGCTTGCTGCGAAATTTGCGCCATTTGTAATTTGGAAAGGTTTAAATTAAATAAATTGTCGATAGCAAAAACAGTAGCACATTCCAAAGCTGCAGAAGAAGACAATCCCGCCCCAAGCGGTACATCGCTGGTAAAAACTGCATTAAAACCACCTATTTGTTTTCCCATTCTTAATAATTCATCTACTACACCCAACATGTAATTAGGCCATTCTTTATCACTTTTGGCATAAATTGATAGTGTAGTGGTAAAATTATCGTTTAAATCGAGGGCGGTTAAATTTATGGTATCATCATCTCGTTTGGCAACGGCCATGTACATGGCTTTATCAATGGCGGCTGGCAATACAAAACCCATATTGTAATCGGTATGTTCACCTATTAAATTTATGCGGCCAGGCGAACAAACCACTATAGGTTGAGAATTGAATTTGTTTATAAATTCAAATTCAACTTTATTTTTTAAATTATTAGTTGACATGGTTTAAATAGACTAAGTTGTTTAAAATAATTTATATTAAATCATAAGCATTTTTCAAAATCAATCTTCTTGTACTAGCATTGTACCCGGTTTCCCAATTATTTTATAACTGTTTTCTCCTTTTAAAATTGCATAATAGGTAATTTTATTATTTATAAGTTTTGTGGCTTCTTTCAATTCGTTATCGTATTGGAAAGATTGTTGTATTTTACCTTTAACGAAATAATAACGTTCTACAATTTCGCTTTCTAACACTCGTTTAATTTCAAATTTGTATTGGCTAAGATCGTCTTTTTTAGAGCTAACAACCTTATTTTTAAGATTTTCGAGTTCTGTTTTTAATTCGGCATAGGATTTTTCTTTCTTAGCTTGTTTTAATACGGATTGTAACATAGCCTCGGTTTCGGTTTGGTAATTATAATCTTTATTATTTAAATAAGCTACAAAACTGGCATAATCTAGATCGCTTAAATGAAATTCTTTAGCAGTTGTAATTTTTAAATTATTCCGTACAAATTTAGTAGTATAATCAAATAATAAATATTTGGTTAATAATGATTGGGTAATTTGGTGATAAGTATAATTAGAAATATTAACATCAGGATAAATACCACTACCATCATAAACCGAACGGCCATTTTTGGTTTTAAATTCTGTTTTTAAGGAATCGGAAAACTTATTTACCAAGCCATCTTGTGCTCGGTGTGTATAATCTAAAGCTTGTATACACCTTCCAGATGGGGTATAATATTTGGCAACTGTTATTTTTACTAAACTATTATAAGGTAGGTTAAAAGTTTGCTGTACAAGTCCTTTACCAAAAGTTTCCTGTCCTACAATTACCGCTCTGTCTAAATCTTGAAGCGAACCTGCTACAATTTCGGATGCCGAAGCCGAGCGATTATTAACCAAAATTATTAACGGTATTTGGTCATCAATTGGTTGTGAATAAGTTTTATAATGTATATTTTTTTCCTTGTTACGGCCTTTTTGTAATACTACTTCAATATCTTTGGCTATAAATAAATTTACAATTTTAACTGCTTCTTGTAATATACCACCTCCGTTGTAACGCAAATCAAGCACAATACCTTTAGGGTTACTTTTCTTAATTTCGAGCAGTGCATTTTTAACTTCCATACCCGAATTTTCTAAAAATTTATCCAGTTTTATATAGCCTATATTGCCATCCATCAAGCCAAAATAACTCACATTAGGTTGGCTAATTTCGGCTCTAAAAATACTTTTTTCAATATTTTTACCATCACGACCTATAACAATTTTTACGGCAGTTTCTCGTGGTCCTTTCAAAAGTAAACTTACCTCTTCACTTTTTTTATCTTGTAGCTTTATACCATTAATCGAAACAATTTCATCTGCGGGTTTAATATCTGCTTTTTGAGCTGGAAATCCTTCAAACACATCCGAAATATATACTTTATTATTTCTGTAAAATACGCCCGCACCTATTCCACCATATTGCGTACTAACATATTTCATTTTATAATCTTCAACATCCGATTCGGGAATATATTCAGTGTAAGGATCTAAGTTTTCTAACATAGCATCAATACCAGTTTTAATAATTTTCGTAGAATTTACATCTTCTACATAACTCATATTAAGTTCTTTGTAAATAGATGCAAAAATATCAAGGTTTTTACTTATTAAAAATAAATCATCCCGGGAGGAGATAAAAACCAGTGTGAATACTGAAAATAAACTTAATAAAATTAGTTTTTTAGGCTTGGATAAATGTCGCATAAGCGAAGTTAAAAATTAATTGCATAAATAAGTTGGTTTTTGATTGGTTGCAATATTTATGAGAAAACTTATACAACAAAAATATATTTTGTTGTTAATTTAAAATCATTTATAAAAAAAATACCGTTAGTTTAAATCTAGCATTATACTTGCAATTTTATCATCTAATTGTTTATCAATAATTACAAAATCTTCTTTACTTTTAAGTACTTTATTTACACTGCAATAAAATTTAATTTTGGGTTCGGTTCCCGATGGCCTGGCCGAAATAATGCTACCATCTACTGTAATAAATTGTAAAACATCCGATTTTGGTAATGCAATTTCTGTTATTTCTCCGGTTAATAAATTGGTTTCTTTTTGTAGTTCATAATCTTTTAGGGTAATTACTTTTGCCCCGCCTAATGAAGCAGGAGGATTATTTCTAAAACCTTCCATCATGGCTACAATTTCTTCGGCACCAGTTTTACCCTTTTTGGTAATTGAAACCAATTTTTCTTTATAAAAACCATACTGTACATACATATCAATTAAAGCTTCGTATAAACTGCTACCTTGGTTTTTATAAAAAGCCGTCATTTCGGCAATAAATGCGCATGAAACTACAGCATCTTTATCGCGTACAAAATCGCCAATCAAATAACCATAACTTTCTTCGCCACCTACTATAAAAACTTCTTTACCCGCTAGTTCAGTCATTATTTGACCAATAAATTTAAAACCTGTTAAGGTATTATAGCAATTAACTTTTTTAGCTTCTGCAATTTTATCAATCAAGTTGGATGTTACAATTGTTTTTACAATATATTCTTTGCCAGTAAATTTTCCTTTATTTTCCCAAGCACTCAACATATAGTTTACCAATAAGCTACCAGTTTGGTTACCGTTTAACAATTCAAAATTGCCTTCTAAATTTTTAATCGCTATGCCTACCCTATCGGCATCAGGGTCGGTAGCTAATACTAAATCGGCATTGGTTAATTGCGCTTTTTTTAGGGCAAGTGTTAAAGCCTCTTTTTCTTCGGGGTTGGGATATATTACTGTAGGGAAGTTGCCGTCGGGTACTATCTGCTCATCAACCAAAATAACATTTGTAAAACCAAACATTTCTAAAGCCTTAGGCACTAGCGTTATACCTGTACCATGTATAGGCGAAAATACTATTTTTAAATCATGTTGTTTTTTTATGGCATCGGGCGATACCGAAAGTGAAGTAATTTTATCAAGATAAAGTTGGTCGATATTATCGCCTAAAAATTCAATATTTTCTTCAAAAAAATTAAAATTTACTTCATCAATTGCAGCTATTTTACCTACTTCATCCATCACTGCAATATCATCGGGCGATACAAATTGGCCACCATCCTCACCATAAGCTTTGTAGCCATTATACTCTTTAGGATTATGCGAAGCTGTAATAACCACACCACTTTTGCACCCTAACTGGCGTACTGCAAATGATAGTAATGGCGTAGGCCTTAAAGCTTTAAAAAAATAAACATGGATATTATTTGCCGAAAAAACCTCGGCGGTAGTGCGGGCAAAAAAATCGGATAGGTTACGGCTATCGTGTGCTATGGCTACTTTTATTTTTTGGTTAGGATATTTTTTCTTTAAAAAGTTACATAAACCTTGCGTTGCAGTACCAATTGTATATTTATTTATACGGTTGCTGCCTTCACCCATTATACCTCGCAAGCCACCTGTGCCAAATTCTAAATCTTTGTAAAAAGCATCGGTAAGTTCGGTGGTGGCATTTGTATCAATCAGTTTCTGAATTTTTTGTTTTGTTATTGTATCGTAATTGCCAGTTAGCCAGGTATTTATTTTTTTTTGGATAGAAGTTTCTAAAATCATGATAATTATTTTATAGGTTTATATTTATAATTGAATATTTGGAATTGTTGTTTTTTGTATTGCAATTATAACCAAATTAAGAGGTTATAGTTAATTGAAACTAGATATTAAAAATTGTTCGGATATAAATTTTTAACAATAACTAATTAAAAATTAGTAATTGTTTTATTTTAACTAAAGCACATTTAGTTACCCAAAAACATTAGCCTAAATACCTTTATGTTTTATTTATCGAAATTCCTTAAAGTAAAAAAACTAAACCGCTACGTTATGCTCTCTAAGTGCATCGTTTAAGGATGTTTTTTTATCAGTAGATTCTTTGCGTTTACCTATAATTAAAGCACAAGGCACTTGAAAATCTCCGGCAGGAAACTTTTTTGTATAAGAACCAGGTATAACCACCGACCTTGCAGGCACTAACATTTTATATTCTATCGGTTGTTCACCACTTACATCAATAATTTTAGTAGAAGCCGTAAGCACCACATTAGCCCCTAGTACAGCTTCGCGTTCTACCCTAACACCCTCTACTACAATAGCCCTCGAACCAATAAAACAATTATCTTCGATAATTACCGGCGAAGCTTGTATGGGTTCTAATACTCCACCTATACCTACACCTCCACTTAAATGAACATTTTTACCTATTTGCGCACACGAACCTACGGTTGCCCAGGTATCAACCATGGTACCCTCATCTACATAAGCACCAATATTTACATACGATGGCATCATTATTACACCTTTAGCTAAATAAGCACCGAACCTTGCAATACCATGTGGCACAACCCTTACACCCAATTCTTTGAAATTGGTTTTTAGTTTCATTTTATCGTGGAAAACAAAAGGACCAACTTTAATTTCTTCCATATCTCTAATTGGAAAATACATAATAACTGCTTTTTTAATCCACTCGTTGGTGTGCCAAATATTGCCAACAGGTTCGGCAACCCGGAGTTCGCCTTTGTCTAATCGATTAATTATTCTTTCAATAATATCTCTGTATTCTTTAAAATTTAGCAGGTTTCTATCTGCCCATGCTTCTTCAATTGCTTTTTTAAATTCGTTTATCATAAAATTGTTTAAGAGCGCAAATTAATATTTTTTATGAATTAGCCCTAATTTTCATTTATTTTTGATAAAAATATGATAACAGAGAAATTAAGAATTGACAAATATTTGTGGAGCATTAGAGCTTTTAAAACCCGAACTTTAGCAACCGATGCGTGTAAAGCAGGTAGAGTAAAAAAAGAAGGTACCAATATAAAAGCGAGTTATGAGGTGAAAGAGGGCGATATTTTTACAATATCTAAAGCAGCAGACAAAAAAACTATTAAAGTAACAGCATTATTATTCACTAGAGTGGATGCAAAAAAAGCTATTTTGTATTATGAAGATTTAACACCTGAAGAAGATACTCCGGAGTTTAAGTCGGCATTTATGAAAAATGTTTTGCAACGAGATGGCGGTACAGGTAGGCCTACTAAAAAAGACAGGAGAGATATTGATAATTTGCAGGAAGGTTGGTTTGATGAAGTTGATTTATAATCTAAAATTTTTTTTTATCCTTAATTTTTAAAACAAAAAAACTATATAAAAATTGTAATTCAATTAAATGCAATAAAATATTTAGTTTTGAAAATTATTTTCGCTTATAAAAAATTTTTATATTTACAAAAATTTATTCTCAAAAATATTAATTTTTAAAAACATGCCCAAAAATTTTACAAAATTTTTATCCCTTAGTATAAAATTATTGTTTCTTTTGGTGTGTTTACCAATTGATAGTAAAGCACAAGACCTAACTAAGGAATTTCAAATCGTTAATTTTAATAGCATTTCAATATCAACTGGCATAAACGTATATCTTACCCAAGATAGTGTTGAAAAAATTTCCGTTATAGGCCCCGAAGTTTTACTAAACGATATGATTTTAGTAAAGGAAGCCTCGGGAAATTTAAAAATGGAAATGAATAATTACTTACTCCAAAACTGGAAATGGGGCAAAAATGAACCGTTAAAAGTTTTAATATCCTTTAAAAATTTAAACCAAATTAGCTTAAACAATAGTGCTAGCATATCCTCATTAAACGTTTTAAATTTTGATAACTTATGTATAAATTTGGATGATGCCAGTAATTCTAAATTTGATTTAACAGCTAATAATCTTACTGTGAACTTAAATAATGGCAGCGATATTCGTCTTTTGGGTAGCACTATATCTCTCAATATCGAAGCTTCAAACGGTTGCAACATTAAAGCATTTGAACTTACTGCAAATAACGTAAAAGCTGAATTAACTAATGGTTCGGACGGGGAATTTAATGCTTTGTATGCTTTAAATGTATTTGCCAATAATAAATCGGACGTACAATACATAGCCCGTAAAAAAATGTTAACACGCTTCAAAAGTTTAGACAAAAGTTCTATCAAAAAAGTTAAAAAGTAATTTACTTTATAAAATACCTAACTTTTCAGTTTGCAACGGTGTTTGTAAAACAATCACTATGTAATTCCACATAAATAATAAAATGCAAATACTAAAACACTTTACAAACATTATCTCATCATAAGAAGAAAATTATAAAAAACTAAATTAATGGAAAATACTAACAACATCCTTTACCAAACCTAATACTGTATTACCAAGATTGAAACTCGTTTAAAAAACAAAAAAGTTTGGATTGCAGCAGACCAAATGGTAGCACTTTTTTTAAAACCAAACTACTATTAACGAACATATACAACATATTTACTAATAGCAATAGTTTAAAGAGAAATAATTGATAGAAAAATCGGAAATTCTGATTTCTCTATTAACCCCACTAATAATTAAAACTTTGATGTAATTATTTCTGTAGGCTATCATGTATATTGACAACAAGGAAAAAAGTTTCGACAATAGGCTAAAAAAAAGCCTAATTTAATTATAAACTGTTGTTTTCTAAGAAATTATTTTATGTGCACCCGATAGGAATCGAACCTATATCGTATGAACCGGAATCATACATTCTATCCATTAAACTACGGATGCAATATTATTGAAATACTATTTACACATTAAACCTAAAGTGCATAATATCACCATCTTCTACCACGTAAGTTTTACCTTCAACACCCAGTTTGCCTGCATCTTTACAGGCATTTTCAGACCCTAAAGTTACAAAATCATTGTATTTAATTACTTCGGCCCGTATAAAACCTTTTTCAAAATCGGAATGTATTACGCCTGCAGCTTGTGGTGCGGTAAAGCCTTTGGTAATTGTCCACGCTCTAACTTCTTGTACACCAGCGGTAAAGTAAGTGTATAAATCTAACAGGCGGTAAGCGGCAACAATTAATTTGGCCACACCCGACTCGGTTAAACCTAAATCTTCTAAAAATACGGTACGTTCCTCAAAATCTTCTAACTCGGCAATTTCCGATTCAATTTTTGCAGAAATAATTAACACCTCAGATTTTTCATTTTTTACCGCTTCTTTAACCAAATTAACGTATTGATTGCCCGTTATTACCGATGCTTCATCAACATTACAAACATATAAAACGGGTTTTGCTGTTAAAAGGCTTAGCTCTTCGATAAATAAAAAATCGTCTTCGGTAATGGCTGCGGTTCGTACACTTTGGCCAGCTTCTAAATGTGCTTTTACCAACGTTAAAATATCAAACATTCGTTTGGCATCTTTATCGGTTTTAGCCATTTTCTCAACCTTTTGAACACGTTTTACAACCGTATCTAAATCTTTAAGTTGCAGTTCGGTATCAATTATTTCTTTATCACGTATGGGGTCAACCGAACCATCAACATGTATTACATTATCATCATTAAAGCAACGTAAAACGTGAATAATAGCATTGGTTGCTCTAATATTTCCTAAAAATTGGTTGCCCAAACCTTCACCCTTCGATGCGCCTTTTACTAAACCAGCAATATCTACAATTTCGATGGTATTGGGTACAACACGCTGTGGTTTAACCAATTCTGTGAGTTTGGTTAACCTATCGTCGGGTATGGTAATTACGCCAATATTAGGTTCTATGGTGCAAAAAGGGAAATTCGCCGCCTGTGCTTTTGCGTTTGATAAACAATTAAAAAGGGTTGATTTGCCTACGTTAGGTAAGCCTACTATACCGCATTGAAGGGCCATATATTATTTATGATTTATGATTGTTGATTTATGATTTATTTACCAGTGTCAAATTCCTACTCCACACAATTTACTTCCACTCCCTATTCCCCTACTCACTAATTTTTGTGCAAATGTAATCAGATTATTCCGTAAAGCGAACCCCCTTTTTGCCCTAATTTATCTACTTCTTTTTCTGTAACTGCATCTTTTATCAATGGTGGTGCATGGTGTGGTTTTATGCGAGCATCAATAATTAAAGGCCCGTTGCAACCCCAATGTTTGTTTTCAGTAAAACTATTTATGCCATGAATATCATGTGATGGATTACTCCGTGTAAACGTAACCCATACAAAATTATTAGCAGTTTCGGCAGTAAAACCTGCATCGTCGCACAAGATTAACATAGCTAATCCTGATAAATCTTTATCTTTTAAGTATGTATTTAAAATATTTAATTCGTTATCTAATTGTGTTTTATCGTTAAATTTTGGCGCATCAACGGCTACAATTCCTGGCATAACCATTTTAAAATGGTTAAATGGTGCGGGCAAGTCAAAATGGTTGGGTAATTCGTTCCAAAGCTCTCTTTTTTTATCTCCGGCAACGGTAAAAGCAACTTTACTGCCCGAGTTTAGGTCGGTTCCACTATAATCTAGCGTATCAATGGTTGTTTTGGTGTAAAAGTGTAAGTCGCGGGTAAAATCTATACGTTCAAGTATATGGGTTAAAAATTTATAAATATCATAAATATCCACATTAGGATTATCCTCTTTGGCACAAATAAATAAATATTTGGCCAAACTCAATTGGCTCTTACCTAAAATATGGTTTGCCAATGTCAAAATTTCTTGTGGCTTACGCTCCTTAATATAAGGCGTATAGCGTTCGCTACCTATGGCAAATAATAACGGGTGCACTCCAGCTGCATCTACTGCATTTACGGCATGTAAACCTGGTATTTCTTTTGGGATAGCTTTACCCGTAATATCGTGAATTAATGCACCAAAACTAGTATCTTCTTGTGGCGGACGACCAACAACCGTGAACGACCAAATGGCATCCTTTTTATGGTAAACATTATGCACTTTCATTAATGGAAATAAATGCTGTAAACTGTAATAACCTAAATGATCGCCAAATGGTCCTTCCAATTTATTTTGATGAGGTTCAACCGTTCCTGTAATTACAAAATCGGCATCAGCAGAAATGCAAAATCCCTCATTATCATAAAAATACCTAAAACGGCGATTGTTTAAGGCTCCGGCAAAAGTCATTTCGGATAAACCTTCGGGCAAAGGCATTACCGCTGCCAAAGGATGCGACGGCGGACCTCCTACAAAAATACTTACTTTTAAAGGTTGCCCTTTCGCATTGGCTTTGGTTTGGTGAACTCCAATGCCACGATGCAGTTGATAATGTAAACCAATTTCCTTATCGGTAACATAATCGTTTCCAGATAATTGTATGCGGTACATACCTAAGTTAGCATTCATTATACCCGGTTTATCAATATCTTCGGTATAAACTTGTGGCATGGTTACAAACGGACCACCATCCATTGGCCAATTTACAATGGGAGGTATTTGGCTTATTTGAGTACGCCCGAAATTTACTTTAGCAAAACTTTGCGGTATTTTTAGTGGCAAAGCCGATATTGCCGTAAGTGTAACTCCTGCATATTTAAAAGGGTTTTTTATCGCTTCAAGCGGATTGTTTTTTAAATCGACCAGTGTTTTAATATTTGCTAACGTATCTCTAAACATAAATTTGCTACGCTCTAAAGTGCCAAACAAATTAGAAACTGCCGGAAATTTGCTGCCTTTTATGTTCTCGAAAAGCAAGGCTGGCCCACCAGCTTCGTACACCCTTAAATGTATTGCTGCCGCTTCCAAATAAGGATTTACCTCTTCCTTAATTCGTATTAAATGTCCATTTTTTTCTAAATCGCTTACGCAAGCTTGCAAACTTTTATAACTCATAATAGTAGTTAAATGGTTTAGGTGGGATTTTTGTTTTGAGTGAAATAGGTGAAAAACATTTTTTACAAATCTAAAATTACCTTAATATAATTTATAATTTGGGTGGGATTTTATTATAGCCTTATATTAGACTAATAATCGTTAATTTTAAATCCAATTTAATTATAAAGATATTCTTTAGATGCGAGATATTACTCACAAACAAATAACCTTACGAACCGCCAAAGCCATTGCCGTTATATTTTGTAGCCCAGCTACCCTGCAAACTATTAAAGATAATAAACTTCCTAAAGGTAACTTATTTGATGTAGCCAAAGCCGCAGGATTTATCGGCGCAAAGCAAACCCCTACCCTTTTGCCTCATTGTCACCCTGTTACAATTGATGCAATGGATATTACCTTTCAGTATTTAGATAAAAGCAAACACGAACTTTTATTCAAGGATAATATTTTCGAGCGTACTGGAATTGTAATTATGGGCGAGGCAAAATCTATTGGTCGAACCGGTATTGAGATGGAAATGCTGACCGCCGTAAGTATTGCTGCCCTCGAAATTTACGATATGCTAAAACCAATTGATACCACTTTAGAAATTGGACATATTAAACTATTAGAAAAAAAAGGAGGTAAAAGCGACCGTAAAAAGTTTTTTTCTACTCCTCCCATTTGCGCTATTTTAGTATGTTCGGATAGTACCGCCGAAGGCAAACGGGAAGATACAAGTGGCATCCTGATAAAGGAAATGCTACAAAATGTAAACGCCAATGTTATTGATTACCAAATTGTAGCCGACAATAAAATACACATACAACAACAAATAAAGCAATGGGTACAACAAGATGTACACTTTATTTTTACCACCGGCGGTACCGGTTTAGGGCCACGAGATAATACCGTTGCCGCTGTAAAAGAAATTATAGAACGTGATGCCGATGGAATAACCGAAGCCATGCGCCATTACGGACAAATGCGAACGCCAGTAGCCATGATGAGCCGTGGAGTTGCAGGGTCTATTGCCAATACGCTAATTATAACATTGCCAGGCAGTAGCGATGGTGCAAGGGAATCGTTAGAAGCAATTTTACCAGCAGTTTTTCATGCCCGTAAAATGATGAAAGGCGGAGGACATTAAAAATATGGAAATTATAAGCTACACACAAGCACTTGAAATATTATTGGCTAACACCACAAATTTTGGTACCGAAACAGTTGATTTAGATGATTCGATAAACCGAGTGTTAGCCGAAAATATATTTGCCGACCGTGATTATCCGCCTTTTAACCGCAGCGCAATGGATGGCATTGCCTTAAATATAACCGATATACAAAATGGGATTACACAATTTATCATCATTGAAACTATATACGCTGGACAAGCTTGCGATTTACAACTTAATGTAGGCCAATGCTTTAAAATTATGACTGGAGCAGCTGTGCCATCTTGCGCTACCATAGTTATACGCGTTGAAGATATTGCAATAAACCAACAAATAGCTAGTGTACAACAAATTGATGTAAAACTTTATCAAAATATTGCTTTACAAGGCCAAGATATTAAACATGGAGATTTAGCAATAGCGATAGGGAGCAAAATAACACCATCAATTATTGGCTTGTTGGCAACAGTTGGTAAAAGCCAAGTGCTGGTAAACAAACTGCCTACAGTAGCAATTATTACTACAGGTGGCGAGGTAAAAATGGTTGATGAAAAAGTAAGCGAAGTGCAAATACGCAATAGTAACTTACACCTTATTAAGGCATTACTAATGCAAAACAATATTAAACCATTATTTTGCCAACATATTATTGATGATGAAAAACTATTAAAAATTGGTATTAAAAATTATTTAGGCGTTGATATTTTAATTATTTGCGGTGGCGTTTCAGCTGGCGATGCCGATTATGTGCCTGCAGTTTTAAATGATTTAGGCGTAAAAAAAATATTTCATAAAGTTGCCATTAAGCCAGGGAAACCCATATTGTGTGGTAAAAAAGAAAACGGTGCGATAGTTTTTGCTTTGCCCGGCAATCCTTTTTCTTGCTTGGTAACTTATAAAATATTTATAGAAGCTTATATTTATAAAGCTGTCGGCTTGCCACAAAATATAGTTAAAACATTGCCTATCAACAATAACCGTATCAAAAAAAGTAAATTTGACGAATTTTTTCCAGTAATTATTGATTACGAAAACAATAACATAAACAGTGTAGCCATAAACGGTTCGGGCGATATACGTTTAGGAATGCAGGCCAACGCACTCGCCTTGCATGAAACTACAACGAGCGATATTTTTAAAGGTAAGATTTTGAGTTATTGGGAAATGTAGCTTATTATGTAAAGATGAGGTGTGTTAAACGGCTAAGGTTTTGAGTTGGTGCAATCAAGTTATAAATGCGACAAGGTCAATTTTAGCGAAAAAATCTCGTTTAGAGATAAAAAACCAAATCTTTTTCTTGGTCTGTTATTTAATTTGTTTTACACTAAATCAAAAAGTGTGTAAGTTAAAAATGAGGTATTGGATTTATATTTTAAGCCCGTCTTAAAATATAAGCATAAATTGATTTAAAAATGATTCCCCAATTTCTTAATGGCATTGTCCATTTTTTCGTGGCCTCTCGCAAGGCCAAGAAAACAGACTTCAAAACTGCATCATCTGTTGGGAATGACATTTTATTTTGGGTGTGTTTTCGGATTTTGCCTTTTAGATTTTCGATTTAATTGGTAGTATAAAAAATTTAACGCATTAAATTATAAAGCTTTAAACTAAAATTTTAAAATCATATAAAAAATGCAAAAAAATCTAAAGCTTGCGAAATTGGCATTTAACTAAATTTATTATTTTCGAGACTAAATATCTTCTTATCGGCATAAAAAGTTCCGAAAGGTATCAAAGATGCTATTCCTGCCCAAAATATGGTGATTATTTTCCATTTTTTAATATAAGCTACTTGTAATACAAGAATTAGGTAAAGTATAAATAGGATACCATGCAACATACCAACAATATAATTAGGTAGTGGTAATGCATATTTGTACTTTAAAATCATGGTAAAGCCTAATGCTAAAAAAGAGCACCCTTCTAAAAAAGCCACAATTCTTAAACGTCCTAAAGCAGTTTTAAAAAGTTCTGTAATCATTTTAATTATTTAAGTTTCAAACATACTTTGTAAAACAATTAAAATTGTCATAATTTATTCATCAATTAAATTTAAACGGCCAGAAAATTTTTTAAAACATGTTTTATGAAAGTAAAAATTCATTATCAAATTTTTTTAATCTTGCATTTAACAGTTAAAGTATAGTAAATTAGTAGAATATATTAAAAACAAATAACTATGTTACAATTAGGAGATATTGCACCAAATTTTAAAGCTCAAACCTCGGTAGGCGAGTTAGATTTTTACGAATATTTAGGAGATAGCTGGGGCGTTTTGTTCTCGCATCCTGCCGATTATACACCCGTATGCACAACCGAATTAGGCCGTACCGCATCGCTAAAAGCCGAGTTCGATAAACGAAATGTTAAGGTAATGGCTTTAAGCGTAGATACGGTAGAATCTCACAAAGGCTGGATAAACGACATTAACGAAACGCAACATGTACAAGTTGATTTCCCTATAATTGCAGATAAAGATAAATCTATATCGGAAGCTTACGGAATGCTGCACCCAAATGCTTCGGCAACACTTACAGTGCGCTCATTGTTTATTATAGCACCCGATAAAACCGTAAAGTTGATGATTGTTTACCCGGCATCAACCGGAAGAAATTTCGTTGAGATTTTAAGGGTAATAGATTCTTTGCAATTAACGGCTAATTATAGTGTAGCAACCCCAGCCGATTGGAAAGATGGCGAAGATTGTGTTGTGGTACCAGCCATTAAAACCGAAGATATTCCTGCTAAGTTTCCAAAAGGATTTACCGAAGTAAAACCCTATTTGAGAATGACCCCACAGCCTAATAAATAATATTTTTTTATCTCATAGTCCCGACATTTTAAAATTTGTCGGGATTTTTTTGTGCTATTTTTTTTGAAAAACAAATTGGTGCTTATTAACTTCCGATAGTCTTGCTGTCTGCTAAATGCCCTTAGAAAAAAAGGGCATACCGCTGCCCATCGAGTTTAGTTTACGCGGGGTTGGTATTACTCTTGGTAAGAGCTAAAGGCCAATATTTATTGTTCAACTTGGGCGATAAATTTGGGAAAGTTTTAGTGGGATTAGGTTACTTGAGCTATTTCAATATTGTTTAAAGTGCTTACTTTGAGCTTGCAACTAAATTTCAAAAATAGAGTTCAATATCATCCTCCGATAATAATCCAGAATTTTTCACACAATTTCTTATAATTTCTAAATCCTCTTGAAATACTGAACCAATCACTTTACAAGAATTATTTGCTATCTTTTTTCCTAAAGGTTCCGAATCCATAGGTATAGTTGTGGAACAGTTAGCAAATGAATTGTATTTTAAAAAAGGGTTATTACTCTTTTTTAGTGGTACTTGTAAATCTAAAAGATTTTGCTTGTTTCTGATTGCTGGGTGTATATCGGAGTTGATATAAACAGCACAAAGGAATAGCCTGTTGTAACTAATACCAAATAAAATAAAGAATTTATCGTGGTTTATACCATCAAATTTAGCTAAAAAAACATCTCCTATTTTAAAACTATTAGCAAAGAGCTTTTCTTTTGCAGAATTACCCAAAACATCACCAATGGGCATTATCTAAAAAGTTGAATAAGGTTTGCTTGTTCCTTTAAATAATCTAAATACGCATCATCGTCCCCAACCTCTCTTACAATATTATCAAAAGAAATTGGAGTACCTCTTACTGTATTTATCCAAGCATAATCGTGAGATTTTTCTCTAACTTCATCCCACGACATATCGCCATATAGTGCCAACGAATTATCTAAATTTTCAATGTCTGTTTTAGATAATGTTTTTAGGTTTGGTTGCGCTATCGGGTTAATTAAATTCCAATCTACTACTTTAAAATATTTAGAAAAAACCCCATTATCATTAAAATAGCTATCCCCTCTAACCGACTTAAAAATATCGTACAACTTAGATGGTACTGGTCCATCTTCCATAGCAATATAAACATCGCCTGTAATTAATCTCCCATAAACCGACAAGTGGTTTCTATCCGCAAAATATAGGATCTTAAAAATCTTATGAAAATCCTTTCTCTTTAATTTGTTAGCTATATATAATACAGCATTGAGTGTTTTTTTCTCATTAAAATTAGTGGAATACGGTTGATCCATATATATTCAAAAAAAAGCAGGTTAGACTTTGTATTTTTTTTCTAATTACAAATGTACAAAATATTAATTGAACATATTTTTGTGAACAAGTTATATCCTATTCAAATTTTTTTGAAAAGCAAATTGGTGCTTATTAACTTCCGCTAGCCTTGCTGTCTGCTAAATGCCCTTAGAAAAAAAGGGCATACCGCTGCCCATCAAGTTTAGTTTACGCGGGGTTGGGTCAATTAATTTTGGGATAGCAAAAGATTTAAGACTAACAAAGAGGGGTTACCGACAGTAAATCCCCAATATCAGCATAGCCTCTCGGTTTTTAGAATTCGAAAACTCTAGTTATAAACCAATCCTTTACCACGCTAATTTCCCCAACAGTTAAGTTTATGGATAATTGGGTGCGGTTTGCAAAACGATAAACGCAGAGTCCTCTTTAAAAAACCCTGCTTGGACTAAGTTATAGAATTAAAAAATATTATATTTGTTGAACACAGCATTTATAATAAACTTCATTTCAATGAATAAAATTTTATTTTTTATATTCCTTTTTGGTATAGTTGGTTGTTCGCCTAAAATTAAAACAGCAATAACAAAAACATATCCATCATTACCTTATGATAAAGAGGTGTTATTACTTGGACAATCAGAAGTAATACCCGCAACCGCTATACAAATTGGCACAGTGAAAATTGGCGATACTGGCGTATCTGTTAATTGCGGTTGGGATGTAGTTGTAGAAAAAGCTAAGTTAGAAGCTCGTAAAGCAGGAGGTAATGTTATAAAAATTATAGCACACACACCGCCCAGTATAATAGGTAGTAGCTGCGATAGAATAACCGCACAAATATTATTAATAGAGGAGGATAACCTAAAACTTCTGAAAACTAGCCAAATAGCACCGGTAGACAGCACATGGAATTACGCTAAATTATATATTTATCGGTCTACAGGTACAGGTTTTATGATTGGCTACGATTTATATCTTGGAGATTCGGTTATATGCCGTGTTAAAAGTAATAATAAACAAGAGCTAAAAATTTACAAAAAAGGTATGAACTCATTATGGGCAAAAACTGAAACTAAAACAGAAATTCCTATTAACATAGAATTTGGGCAATCATATTACTTAAAATGTGGTATAGGCATGGGCGTTATGGTAGGTCGTCCTAAATTAGAATTAATAGATAATAAACGTGGAGAAATTGAATATAATAATTTAAAAACAAAATAAATATGAAAAAAATTTACTTAGTATTATTTTTTACAACTGTGATTTTTAACATACTTAAAGCACAAGATTTAATTATTACCGATACTGGAGATTCACTAAATTGTAACATAACCAAAGTGAAATCAAATTATATATATTTCGTTTTTATGCAAGGTAATGAGGTAAGACGTACACTTTTACCTACACAAAAAGTTAAGCAATATATTAAGGGGTTTTATAGTAACTCACTAGTACCATTAAATTTGGTTAAAACCCCAACAACCTATCAAAAATTTAGAATAGGAGTTAATGGTGGATATAGTTCCCGTGTTGCAAGGGTTGATAATAGCATTTCTCCCGCTTTAGTATCACATATTAAAGCACTTAAATCAGGCTATCAATTGGGTATTGATGCGGGTTATTTTTTTTCTGAAAACATAGGTGTAGGATTTAAGTACAATAATTTTAGCTCACAAAACCAAACCGACAACTTAATTTTAACCAACAATAATACCAATCAGGTATCCTACGGTAGTCTTAATACTACTTCAAATATTAATTATGCAAGCCCTGTTTTATATACAAGGTTTATATCTGCAAATAAGAAAACTATTTTTTTTTCTAACTTTTCTATTGGTTATACTGGTTATAAAGAAGTGAATAGCGGAATACTAAATTTTACCAGTACTGCTGGTAGTGTAGGCTTTGGTATTGATTTAGGTGTTGATTTTATGCTGAATAAAAACTTAGCCTTAGGCTTAAATGCTGGTTATACGAATGGAAATTTAAATCAATTTGAATTAGACCACGGTACCTATAAAGAAAAATTGCAACTAGCAAAAGGTCAATTTGAAAGTTTGGCTAGGCTAGGTGTGGGTGTAGGTTTAAGTTGGGTTTGGTAAAATCTAGACTTAATTCGCCAGTTAAAATAATCGGATTTCATTGAATTAAAACGTTAAAATATTATTTTTTTTAATTAGCTTTTATTTTTTATCTTCAAAAAACAATAATTTATACTATATACCTCATTCAATAAATCTTCAAAGTTTCGATGTATATTTTTTGGTGTTCCTATTAGTTCAATATTTCAAACTGCTCAGCCATGGCTTATGCATCCTCATTTAATTAATCGGGATTTAATCCTACATTTCTTCAAATAAATTCCCCTAAAATATTATTTAAACTTATTTTAGCATCTATTGTTAAAATTGTAACAATCACAGTTTAACACACCAAAAAATAAATTTTATGCAGTCCAATAATCAAATTCAAATTTTATTAAACGATACAAGCATCGCCCCAAGGCATAAAATTATTGCGCAAAAAGTATATGATAACGAGCGTATTAGTTTTGATGAAGGTGTGTATTTATTTGAACACGCCGATTTACCTTATTTAGGTGTGCTGGCAAATTTTATCCGCGTAAAGCGCCATGGAAACAACACTTATTTTAATAAAAACTTTCATATAGAACCTACCAATTTATGTGTTTACGATTGTAAATTTTGCTCGTACTCTAAGCTAATTAAACAAAAAGCCGATGGTTGGGAATATACAATGGACGAGATGTTAGCTATTGTTAAAAGCTATGATGAACAACCTGTTACCGAAGTGCATATTGTAGGCGGTGTATTACCGCAGTACGATATGGATTTTTATATGAAGCTTTTTACAGCCATAAAAACCCACCGACCAACTTTACATGTAAAGGCTTTAACCCCAGTTGAGTATCATTATATTTTTAAGAAAGCTAAAATTGATTACGCTACGGGTATGCGTATGATGAAAGATGCCGGTCTGGATTCGATGCCGGGTGGTGGTGCCGAAATTTTTGCTCCCGAAATACGCCAACAAATTGCTAAAGACAAATGTACAGGCGAGCAATGGCTGCAAATACACCGCGAGTGGCATAAATTGGGCATGCGCTCTAACGCTACCATGCTGTATGGCCATATTGAAGAATTTAAACACCGGGTCGACCATTTAGAACAGTTGCGTAATTTGCAAGATGAAACGAAAGGTTTTCAGGCTTTTATCCCACTAAAATTTAGAAACCACGATAACCAAATGTCGCACATTGCAGAATCTACCGTGGTAGAAGATTTACGTAATTACGCCATATCTCGCATTTATTTAGATAATTTCGACCATATAAAAAGTTATTGGGCCATGATTGGGCGTAGCACAGCACAGTTATCGCTTAACTTTGGAGTTGATGATATTGATGGTACGCTAGACGATACTACAAAAATTTATAGTATGGCTGGTGCCGAGGAACAACACCCGGCACTAAGCACCAAACAATTGGTAGATTTGATTAAAAACGTGGGTAAGAAGGCTTTAGAGAGAGATACTTTATATAATATTATTACTGATTACGAAAACTTTGAGTTTGCCGACGAGGTAAAACCTAACTATTATGCTTTACCTGTTTTAAATTAAAATATGACGATAGCTAAAAAATTTTATATTATGCGCCATGGCGAAACCGACTTAAACAAAAACGGAATTGTACAAGGCAGGGGCATAAATTCTGATTTAAACGCAACCGGTATTCAGCAAGGCGAAGCATTTTTTAAAATGTATAAAAATATTGCTTTCGATAAAATTTATACTTCTACCTTAAAGCGTACCCACCAAACCGTAGCCAAATTTATTGATAGAGGCATTGCATGGGAACAATTAGAAGGCTTAGATGAGCTTGCTTGGGGCATTTACGAAGGTCAAAAAAGTACACCCGAACTACGAAACGCTTTTAAAATATTGATAGAAAATTGGAACCAAGGAAACTTTGATGTTAAAACCGATGGCGGCGAAAGCCCTAACGAAGTGTTTACACGACAAGCCAAAGCGGTACAATATATCACACCAAAACCCAACGAAAAAAACATTTTAATTTGCATGCATGGCCGGGCTATGCGATTGTTGTTTTGCCTTTTACTTAATAAATCGTTGTTAGAAATGGATAATTTCCCACACCAAAACACATCATTATATGTTTTAAATTATAATGGAGAAAAGTTTGAGATAGAAACTTTTAATAGTTTAGCGCACCTTGAAGCTTTAAAAGCGATATAAAATAAAAGTCTATTAAGGCTTGTGCGTTTTTTCATCTGTCGTCTCGAAAAAGTACATCCCAAAATTTCATCTTTTCCTTAAAGTCTTTTAAAAAGGATGCTACTACTGGTACTGAACTTATACATTATTTGAATGGTGCAAAGGCAAATCTATTTATACAAAATCCAACTGTAACGTTGTTAAATTAATAATAATTAGGTAAAATGCAATTATATAGTGGCTTTAAGAATAGTTTACTATAAAACACCTGCTTCAAAATACGCTGCTTATATAATTATATATATTGGCCATTTGGCAAAATGATTTATTTTCTTGTAATCATTATACGACTGATTGTAGTGTCGTGTTGCCGCTATGCTTGCCTAAGTTTTGGCGCTTTATGCAGATATAGCATTGCTTGCACAACTATTGTAGTACTGCAAAAAATTAAGTAAATAATTGATAAATCTACGTAAACCACCGTCAGCCATTTTTGTGCGAATTTGTTGTTAGTAGCTGGCAATTTACCATTTCTAAAGGTCTTTTATATTTATTGTCTTGCCCATTTTAGAAATCCGCCGGCACCCAAAATTAAAAATATGATTATACAAATAATTACTATTATTAATGTCGCCAAAAGATTATGTGTGGATTTCTCTTCTGGAGGTAATTCGTCATAATATTTCTGTCCTTGTTCCCTGATTTTCCTTCTTCCGTAAGATGTATTATAATTGTAAGGTTTTCTTTGTGCCATTTCAGAATGTGCTAATCTAGGTTTGTCTAAAAATCATCTTTTACTATATTTGTTAAGCTTTTTTTGTAGGATTCTATAAGTCCATTATATTGGTTGTTAAGATGTGTTTTATTTTCGCCCCATTTTTTTGAATTAGTTTTTTTTCCTTTTTGTTTTGCAACTTCTTCGGCCTGTACCAAATCATTTAATGGTGTCTTAAATGTGTAAGTTCCTGAACCATAAACCCAAATAATATCATAAAACCTAATTCTACATTTTTCGTCTTTAACGTCAATTTGAAAAGTACATTCAGTATTAAATGTTCGTCCGAAAATTGCTCCTTCATTTTTAAATATTGATAACTCATTATACCCTTTACCTATTATTTATCCAGAGGTCATGTCTTCAGACTGAATTACAGCTTTAGCACTTTTGAAAGTGTCAGCAATCCACTTTTTAGAGGCAGAATACAAGTTAGTCTTCATTAATCCAGGTAATTCTATAATTGATTCATAAACAACCTTTCCCTCCTTTAATGAATAATTAACCTGAGTGGAATCAACTTGTGAAAATGAGAGTATTGGAAAGAGAAGTAATAATGTGAAAATTTTCATAATTTAAGTATTATTGATTGTTTAGGTTTTTATGCTTGCCGATAACGTCAGTCTATGAAAAAACCCACAAACTAATTTATCAAAAATAGTTAAATAAAAGCTGTTAAAAAAGGATAAAAAAGCTTATTTTAAAAGAGTAAAAAGAGGGATAAAATGGCGTATATAGAAGATAGAGATAGGTTTCAGATAAGAATGGGTAGCTTGGAAAAAGCGAGAAAATGGGAGCCATCAGTTTCAGAAATTCCGCACACCAGCCTGCAAAACCTGTCCGGTAAAACACCTTTGTGCCGGAAGAGCAGTTGGAGGAAGAGAAATAGACCGAAGCGAATATGCAGATGCAGTGGAACAAAATGGAGCTGATTACAAGGCTAACAAAGACTTATACCGAAAGCGACAGGAGATCAACGAGCATATATTTGGGACAATAAAGCGCCAATGGGGATTCAACCACACCAACTTAACAGGTTTGGCAAAAGTAAATGGGGAAATGGCGTTGATTATGACGGTTTACAATATGAAACGAGCGATAAATATCCTAGGAATAGAGAAACTGCTGGAGAAACTGAAAGCTTGGAAACCAGATTACAAGAAGGTTTCTGGGTTTGCTGAAATACACGTCATTTTAAGGCGATATAATGATTTTTGTTTTTTACGATCAGCAGATGTGGCTTAAGATTAGCTAGGTTCAATTAGCTTTAAACCGTAAGATAGAGGTATCAAAAATGACGTATTTAGAAAAAAAACGGAGTTTTTTCATAGCCTGACGGTTTGCAGCTACAAGAAGGGCGGGACTTTTACCACAAAACTTGATTTGAAAAACTTGATACGAAGCACTACTTGTCCCGATTCATTGGGAAAGCTTCATTTAACCACTGAACCGCCTATTTTTGTAGGTGCTGTTATATGCCGTTTTTTTTATTCTCACTTTAAGTCTATTATTTTGTCGGCTTCACGTATTCCGCTTAAATATGCTCCGCGAACTGTTCCGCGATATTCTCTTTCTGTATGCTCGCCAGCAAAGAATACTTTGTTATTTACATCATTCGAAAGTGTATCAAAATCTGCTGATGTTGAGCCATTTGTTGGGTAAGAATAAGCTCCGTAAGAATTGATATTCTGTCCCCATTTTGTTCTCAAAAAATTTGTCGGATTTGGAATACTATTGCCATAAATACGCTTTAAATTCAGCATTATTTCGTTGATAATTTGATTATCGGTCATACTTTCTGTTACAGTTGCATAATCGCCAAAAGCAAAAGTAATTAATCCATTTGATGGTGTAAATTTCTTGATATTTAGAAAGTAATTAAATTTGCCTTTGGTATCTGGGGCGTAACCAATGTATTGCAGATTTGTGTCCCAAAATGGTGTGTTCCAAACCAACAAAAATTTATTCACATTACCCATATTCGTGTTGCTAATTGCATTGATTTTATTTGTTGGCAATGCAGGCGTAAAAGCAATCGCATTATTTTTTAATACGCCTAACGGAACTGAAACAACTACATAATCAGCATCTATATTATTGCCGTTAGCGTTAATATTTACTTTTGCGTTTGAATAATTGATGCTCGAAACTCTTGTATTTAACCTAATGTCTAAACCTGTTGCTAAAAAGTCTGTAACCTTATCATAACCATCTGTAATAATTACGTCTGCTCCGCTATACGCTTCGTCATCGTCAAAGAATTTTGAAGATAGTTTTGAAATGTCGCCACCTGTATTAAATTCTAAAGAAGCAGAAAGCATATACTTCCACAGCCTGTCATTAGCTTGTGTTGGGTAAAGTGAATTGAATACAGTTTGGAAACTTTGTGTCTGCGTTCCTGCACTTTTAACTGCGTTTAAAGCAATTTCAAACTGATTTTCTGAATTAGTTAAAACGGTGTCGGAATATGCAGTTCCGTTGGAGTCAAAAACTTTTACGCTATCGTCAGAAGTCAGATAAGTATTAGCACCTGATTGTGATGCTAAATTTGTAATTGGATTACCATTTGGTCCATGTATCCAACTTGCTCCTTCGTCAAAAGCAACTCCAAGGCTTCTTTCTGTCCGTATTCGTCCACCTACTTTATCTTGTGCTTCTAAAACAATGACAGTAAATCCTTTTTCTTTTAGTTTTTTGGCAGCAGCAAGTCCTGAAATACCGCCACCAACTACAACAACCGTTTTACCATTAGGATTTACGTTTTGATCTTGTTTACCACAACTTGCAAAAAGTGTCGGTGTAAAAAAATATAAAGGTAGTCCAACCAGTGTGCCCTTAATAAATTTTCTTCTTTGCATGTTTATGTGTGTTATGTTGGCTAATCAGTTTGTTTACGGGAAGTGGGGTCTAAAATAATAGTTAATGATTGGCGGATTTAAGAAGTTGTGGAATTACTTGCAACAACTTTATTGCCCGCACTAAATTAAGTAAATAAAGATGAATTAACTTAAACCACCGTCAGCTATTTTTGTGCAAATTTGGTATTGCAAGCAGGCTTTTGGTGTTCATTTAATGCTTAAAAATTTCAACCACTTTTTATAAGACTTATTGATCAATTGTTGTATTTTAGGACTATAAAAACCTTGAGTTTTTAATTAGATAAAAGGTGGGTTTAAATATTTTGTTATGAGTAAAATTAGAGTTCAAGATTTAGATATAACACTTATAAGTCAAAAAGGTGAAGATTATATTTCTCTTACCGAAATGGTGTCATCACAAGAGGATGGGTCAAAATTAATTGAAAGGTGGATGAATAGCAAGAATACAGTTGACTATTTAGGTGCTTGGGAAAGTATTTTTAATCCAGATTTTAATTCCCCTGAATTCAGGGGAATTAGAGAAGAGGTTGGTTCTGGTGGTTATTTTCTGTCAACAAAGAAATGGATAGCTAATACAAATGCTATTGGTATTACAGCTAAAACTGGAAGATACGGAGGTACTTTTGCTCATGTTGATATCGCATTAGAATTTGCTACTTATATAAGTCCTCTTTTCAAATTATTGCTAATAACCGAATTTAAAAAGTTTAAAGAGCTAGAAAATAAAAACTTAAGATGGGATTTTAGAAGATATATAAGTAAGGTGAATTATAAAATTCAAACAGATGCTGTCAAATCTATTTTAATTCCAATACGTAATCTGCCAAAAGACAAAGAAGGAATTATATATGCAGAAGAAGCCGATTTGTTGTATGATGCCATGTTCGGTTACACTTCTAAAGAATGGAGGCAAAATAATCCAGAACTTGTTTTAAAGGGGTTAAATATCAGAGACCTCGCAAATACACATCAATTAATAATTCTTTCGAATTTGGAAAGTATGAACGCAATTTTAATTAAAAACGGTGTAACTGATATAAAAGATAGATTAATGCACTTACGTAGAGAAGCAATTTCACAATTAACCTCCTTAAAGTCGAGTTCAGAATTAGAGCATGAGGTAATTGAAAGCCCTAATAAATTATTAAAACAAGATTTAAAAAATATTAAATCTACAAAAAAAGAAAAGTAGTATTCGGTCTAACCACAACATAGGTAAGGTTGCACCTAACGTTTTGCTAATTTGTGCAGAAATGGCATTGCTATCAGAACCATTGTCGTCGCACCAAATTAAATAAATAAAGATGAATTAACGTAAACCACTGTCAGCCATTTTGTGCAAATTTGCTGTTGTAGGCAGTTTTTTTACAGGTCAATATCTTCAAATATAAGGTTGTCTTCAGATTTTTCTATTCTTATAATTCGATAGTTAGGAGCTAGACCTTTTCCTAAAGGTTCGAAAACTTCCTTAACAAAGGCACTATTTGTTTCATAATTTTGATTTACAATTTTACCAGTATATCTGTCTGTCAACGTTGTTATGTCTTCCGTTTTCTCGGTCTGGGTTTTAAAGTTCGAAGAGTTTTTAATATTTAAAATTAGTTCAGCTTTATCCCTTTTCGAGATTTTCAATGTAAAAGTATGATAGTAGTCCCCAAGTCCAGATTGGGATTTATTGGAAATTAATTCAAAGTTGTCCTTCAAAATCACATCTTGATAAGTTAGCAAATCGATGGCGCTACTTTTCGTAAAAAGGTCATCTTTGAAAATGTTGGAAAAAACAGCAAGCAATAAGAAAAACGATATTACTGAAGATAAAATAATGCCTGTATTTTGGTAACCTAATTTCTTCGGTATCCAGTAAAACAAGAAAATTATTCCTAGGCAGGATATAATAGCTATTAAAACAATCAATATCATTAGAGTCATTGTGTCAATTCTTCATATTGAGTTTAGTCGAGTAAAATGGCTTATAACGTCAGTCTGTGAAAAAACCCACAAACTAATTTATCAAAAATAGTTAAATATAAGCTGGTAAAAAAGGATAGAAAAGCTTATTTTAAAAGAGTAAAAAGAGGGATAAAATGGCGTATATAGAAGCTAGCTATAGGTTTCAGATAAGAATGGGTAGCCTGGAAGAAGCGAGAAAATGGAAGCCATCAGTTTCAGAAATTCCGCACACCAGCCTGCAAAACCTGTTCGGTAAAACACCTTTGTACCGGAAGAGCAGCTGGAGGAAGAGAAATAGACCGAAGCGAATATGCAGATGCAGTGGAACAAAATGGAGCTGATTACAAGGCTAACAAAGACTTATACCGAAAGCGACAGGAGATCAA